>Ga0070667_100000727_pt1 | contig 31611 bp, 27 predicted proteins | sample KBSS33metaG_FD_64659 | JGI IMG/M metagenome (GOLD analysis project Ga0070667, IMG submission 64659) | Switchgrass rhizosphere microbial communities from Kellogg Biological Station, Michigan, USA - KBS S3-3 metaG | ecosystem: Host-associated > Plants > Roots > Rhizosphere > Soil ...
CCCGCATCGCACCGCGGCAAGGGCTGGGAGGCCGTCACCGAATGTGCGATCAAGGCCCTGATCGCGCGGCCGCAGCCGTTGGTGGCGGTGTTGTGGGGCCGTGATGCGCAGACCCTCAAGCCCATGCTCACCGGTGACCGGTGCGCAAGCATCGAATCGGTGCACCCGTCCCCGCTGTCGGCGTCCCGCGGGTTCTTCGGGTCCCGGCCGTTCAGCCGGGCCAACGAGCTGCTGACCCAGCTCGGCGCCGAGCCCATCGACTGGCGCCTGCCTTAGTTCTGGAGTGCTGTTTCCTCGTCCCGCGAGCCGGGCTGGGGGCACTTCCCGCAAGCCGGGCTGGGGGCACTTCCCGCGAGCGGCCGTGTTTGTCCGCCGACACGCCGGTTTTGGTGTGCTTTCCGCGGCCGCTCGCGCGCGGCGAGCGGCGAGCGGCCCAGGCCCGCACCTGAAGACACACGAAAGCGCTGCGCGGGATACGCGCAGCGCTTAGGTGTAACGCTTCAGTTGTCGGCGGAATCAACCCGCCGGGCGGTAGCCGAAACTAGCCGCGGGTGACCTTGCCGGCCTTGAGGCAGGAGGTGCAGGCGTTGACGCGCTTGCGGTTGCCGCCCGGACGGTCCACAGCACGCACGGTCTGGATGTTCGGATCCCAGCGGCGGTTGGTCCGACGGTGGGAGTGCGAGACGGACATGCCGAAGCCCGGTCCCTTTCCGCAGATGTCGCACACGGCGGCCATGAAGAACTCCTCGAAAATCAGTACTTGGGGTCTGAGTCCGACGGCCACCAGAGTTGCGCGGCGCGAACAGACAACCTGACCAGGATACCGGGCAGCCCGACGATCACCAAAATGGGTCTGGTGGCCAGCCGAACATCGCGCGCTCCATGGGAGTTGGTCAGGAGATCTGTCGGGGCCAGTAGCTAGGCTGGCGGGGCACCGAGGGGTACCGGGCGGGCGACTGGAGAATCGGGGCGAACCCGGGCGGACGCGATGGAGGTCACATGTCAGCTGGCGTGGGTCGCATACCCCGTCCGCTGGATGGGATCGCGTTACGTGACTGGGCTCACGCGGCGGTCCTGCATCTGATCGCCCACACCGATGAGATCAACCGGCTGAATGTCTATCCCGTCGCCGATTCGGACACCGGCACCAACATGTTGTTCACCATGCGCGCCGCCGCCGCGCAGGCCGACGAGGCCGTCAAAGCTTCGGGCAATGACGTGGTGGCGGTGTCGGCGGCGCTGTCGGCCGGGGCGTTGCACGGCGCCCGGGGCAACTCGGGCGTCATCCTGTCTCAGATCCTGCGCGGCGTGGCCGACGTGGTCGCCGAGGCGGCGTTGCAGCGCGGTGAGGACAGAGAATGCGGTGAGATCACCGCACCGGAGTTCACCGCGGCCCTACATCACGCGCAGGTGCTGGCCGTCGCGTCGGTCGGGCAGACCGTGCCCGGAACCATCGTGTCGGTGCTCCAGGCGGCAGCGCTGGAAGCCGAGAACCACAACGGGGGGACCGACCTCGCTACCGTGGCGGCCGCGGTCTCGGACGCCGCCGCGGTGGCGCTCGAGCGCACGCCCGATCAGCTTGACGTGCTCGCGGAAGCAGGTGTGGTCGACGCCGGTGGGCGCGGACTGCTGGTTCTGCTCGACGCCCTGACCGCGACGCTCTCCGGTGGCTCGACGCCCCGGCCCCAGTACCAGCCGGGGACCGGGCACCCCCGGGTGGGCCATGGCGACGACCACGACCATCACGAAATCAACGGCGCACCACCACAATTCGAGGTGATGTACCTGCTGGGCGACTGTCATCCGGACAACGTCGAGGTGTTGCGTGCCCGATTGCTGCGGCTTGGTGAATCGGTCGCCATCGCCGCCGCGATCGCGGGTGTCCAGTACAGCGTCCATGTGCACGCCGATGATGCCGGCGCCGCGATCGAGGCGGCCCTTGATCTGGGCACCATCAGCAGGATTCAGGTCACCGCGCTGATCGGGGCCGCCGGGGCCAGGCCTTCCGGCGGCTGGAGCCGGGACCGCGCCGTGCTGGCGATCGTCGACGGCGACGGCGCGGGGGAGTTGTTCGGCGGCGAGGGCGCGCATGTGCTGCGGCCAGGCGACGGGCCGGTCAGCGCACAGCAGTTCCTCGCCGGGCTCGTCGGCACCGGCGCCGCACAGATCATGGTGCTGCCCAACGGTTTTCTCGCTGCTGAGGAATTGGTGGCCGGCTGTGCCACCGCCATCAGCTGGGGCATGGACGTGGTGCCGGTACCGGCCGGATCCATGGTGCAGGGACTGGCGGCGCTGGCCGTGCACGATGCCACCCGGCAGGCCGTCGACGACGGTTACACCATGGCGCGCGCCGCGGCGGGCGCCCGGCACGGGTCGGTGCGGATCGCGACCGAGGCGGCGTTGACCTGGGCCGGCCGGTGCCGTCCGGGCGACGGCCTGGGCATCGCCGGTGACGAGGTGCTGATCGTCGGCCACGACCTGGTCAGTGCCGCCAGCGGGCTGATCGATCTGTTGCTGTCGTCGGGCGGCGAACTGGTGACGGTGCTGACCGGCGCCGGTGTCGACGCGGAAGTGGGTGCCGCGCTGGCCGAACACGTGCGCCAGGAACACCTGGCGGCCGAGTTGGTGACCTATCACACCGGGCACCGTGGGGATGCGCTGTTGATCGGGGTGGAGTAGCGGTGGTTGCGCTGACCGACTCGCTGGTGCACGTACTGGGCGCGAAATCGGCTGCACCGCTGGAAGAGTTCTTCGGCATCCGCACCGTGAACGATCTGTTGCGGCACTATCCGCGCAAGTACAGCCAGGGTATGACGGTGCTCGGGGAAGACAACGAGCTGCCGGAGGAGGGTGACCACGTCACGTTCGTCGACGTCATCACCAAGGCGGAGACCCGCTGGACCAACCGGGCGCCCAAGCGTGAATACCTGGTGGTGACCCTGGGGAACCGTAATCCCAAGGTCACAGCGACCTTCTTCAACGCCAAATTCCTCAAGAAGTCGCTTGTCGAAGGCACGCGGGTGATGCTGTCGGGTGTCGTCGGATTCTACGGGCGCACAATGCAATTGACGCATCCCGCGCACCTGGTGCTCGGCTCCGCGGGAGGCCGCACGTTCGGGTCGCCTGCGCTGAAGAAGATCGCCGACGCCTCCGAGAAGATGCACGGCGAACTGCAGATGTCGGCGTTCGAGCGTGAGTTCTTCCCGATCTACTCGGCGTGCGCGAAGGTGCAGAGCTGGGACATCTACGCGTGCATCCTGCAGGTGCTCGCCGTGCTGGACCCGATATCAGACCCGCTGCCGGAACCGATTCGGGCGCAGCGGGGTCTGATCTCGGAGGATCAGGCGCTGCGCGACATCCACCTGGGAGAGCGCGAAGCCGATCGCGAACAGGCCAGGGAGCGGCTGACTTTCGACGAGGCCGCCGGGCTGCAGTGGGCACTGGCCGCCCGCCGGCACGGCACGCAGTCGCAATCCGGTCCGCCCGCGCCGCCGATCGACACGGGACTCGCGGCAGCGCTGCGCGACCGGCTGCCGTTCGAATTGACCGCGGGCCAACGTGATGTGCTCGACGTGCTGTCGGCTGAGCTGTCCGAGGCCAGGCCAATGAACCGCATGCTGCAGGGTGAGGTCGGTTCGGGCAAGACCATCGTCTCGGTGCTGGCTATGCTGCAGATGGTCGACGCCGGATACCAGTGTGCGCTGCTCGCTCCGACGGAAGTGCTTGCGGTGCAACACGCGCGGTCGGTTCGCGACGTGCTGGGACCGCTGGCGATGGCGGGCCAGCTCGGTGCCCCCGACGATGCCACCTCGGTGGCGCTGCTCACCGGATCCATGACCGCGCAACAGAAGCGGCAGGTTCGCGAGGAAGTGTCGAGCGGGCGCGCCGGCATCGTCATCGGCACCCACGCCCTGCTGCAGGACGCCGTGGAGTTCGACCGGCTCGGCATGGTGGTCGTCGACGAGCAGCACCGGTTCGGGGTTGAGCAGCGAGATCGGTTGCGTGCCAAGGCTCCTGAGGGGCTCACGCCGCACTTGCTGGTGATGACGGCGACCCCGATCCCGCGAACGGTCGCGCTGACCGTGTACGGCGATCTGGAAACCTCGACCATGCGGGAGCTGCCGCGGGGCCGGCAGCCGATCGACACCAAGACCATCTTCGTCAGCCAGAAGCCGGCCTGGCTCGACCGCGCGTGGGCCCGCATCCGCGAGGAGGTCCAAGCGGGACGGCAGGCCTACGTGGTGGCCTCCCGGATCGACGAGAACGACAAGTCGAGCGGCGAGAACAGTCAGGCCGGGCCGCCGCCGGTGACGGTGGTCGAGCTCTACGACAAACTGCGCACCGGGCCGCTGCAGGGACTGAAGCTGGGGCTCATGCATGGCCGGCTGCCCGGCGACGAGAAGGATGCCATCATGTCGGCATTCCGGGCCGGACAGATCGATGTGCTGGTGTGCACCACGGTCATCGAGGTCGGCGTCGACGTGCCCAACTCGACGGTCATGGTGGTGATGGATGCGGACCGCTTCGGGATCAGTCAGCTGCACCAGCTGCGTGGCCGGATCGGTCGCGGTTCGCACGCCAGTCTCTGCCTGCTCGCGACGAAGCTGCCGCCGGGATCGAAGGCCGGCGCCCGGCTGGAGGCGGTGGCCGGCACCCTCGACGGCTTCGAACTGGCCGATCTCGACCTGCAGGAGCGTCGCGAGGGCGACGTGCTGGGGCTCAACCAGTCCGGCCGGGCGGGCTATCTGCGGTTCCTGTCGCTGGCCGATCATCAGGAAGTCATCGAGTCGGCCCGCGCGTTCTGCCAGGCGGCCTATGCCCAGAATCCGGACGATCCGGGGATGTCGGCGCTGGCCGCCCAATTCGTCGACACCGAGCGCGTCGAGTACCTGGACAAAGCATGACCAGGCGAGCGAAGCGACGGGAGTTGTGGTGAAGCGCCTGCTGTGGCTCGTGGCGGCGGTGGTCCTGGCGGTGGTGGTGGCCATCCAGGTCGGCACGGCCGACGAACCGGCAGCGGTCGCCGATGGCGCCGACGGTGCGGTCGTGCCGACGGTGGCGCCCGGCACCGACGTCCTGGCGGGCATGGCGGTCATCCCGCGGCGCGTGCGCGACCCCAACTACCGGCGTGCGGCGTTCGGCGAGGCATGGACCGACGACAACTCGGCGCCCGACGGCCACAACGGCTGCGACACCCGCAACGACATCCTGAACCGCGATCTCACCGACAAGACCCTCGTGTCGCTCAAACGGTGCCCGGAGGCGGTGAAGACCGGCGTGCTGCGCGACCCCTACACCAACGACACCATCGCGTTCACTCGCGGCAACCAGGTCGGTGCCGCGGTGCAGATCGACCACATAGTGCCGCTGGCACTCGCCTGGGACCTCGGGGCCAGGGACTGGAACGACGAGCGTCGGCTCCGATTTGCCAACGATCCGGCGAATCTGCTCGCGGTATCCGGGAGGTCGAACCAGGACAAGGGGGACAAGCAGCCGTCGGACTGGATGCCGCCGAACCACGGCTTCTGGTGCCAGTACGCGGTGCAGTACATCGCGGTGCTGCGTGGCTATGGGCTTCCGGTGGACGCCCCGTCGGTACCAGTCCTGCGCGATGCCGCGGCCACCTGTCCGACGCGCTAGGGGCCGTCACTCTCAGTACACCGCCGAATATCGGCAGTTTTGTTGCCAGTTCGGCTGATTCCGCACAACAAATGGCAGTGGATTGTTTGCTGTCATGCGACATGATTGCAAAACCGCAAATTCGGACGCCGGCTACGCGAATTTGCGCAGATATTGATTGCCGAGCTATCACTTCTCGGCAATCAATATCTGCTCATGCGGACCACAGCGAAATGACAGATAGCGGGGCGACTGAATTCGTTGTCGGAATGCCGTCGATTCAGTGATCTGTCAATATTTCGCCGCAGTCTGATGCCAATTTCGCTCCCGTCTGTCGTGGGCTCCGCTAGCGGCGTCCGAAAAGGCCGCCGATGGTCTTCAAGGTGCCGTTGAGGTCGGCAGCCAGGGTCTTGGTGGTGCCGTTGAGCGCACCGGCCGCGGTCTTGGTGCTGTCGTGAAGTCCACCGGCGACGGTCTTGGTGGTGCCGTTAAGGTCGGCGGCGATGGTCTTGGTCGTGCCGTTGAGGTCAGCGGCCAGGGTCTTGGTCGTGCCGTGGAGCGCACCGGCCACGGTCTTCACCGTCCCGTCGAGCGCGCCCGCGATGCCGCCCACCGGGCTACTCGAGGTGGGTGCGTTGGTGTGGCTCGTGAGCCCGGAAGTATCGGCCTGCGCCGTGCCCGCTCCGAATGTGAATAGCAATGCACCCAGTCCAATTGTTGCCGCGCCCAATAGCAATCGCGGGGAGAAGCGAACAATTGTCGGCGTCGTTAATTGTGAAGTGCTCCTGAATGGATGAACCATTTCTCGAACCCCCTGCTCGATGATGTCCGGTTGCGCCGGAATAAATGGACGCATTATCAAATTAACGCACCGGGGGTAATAGTGGGATAGTTAACGCGAATCAATTGCTGCGAGTTGCTCGGCAATCGACACACGTGACCCACTGGACACATCTGTAACAGGGCAGCGCGGACGCCCGCCGCGCTTACCCACAATCGTTCGCCTCAAACACCAATGGTCGTCCTCCGCTATGGGAGAACGACCATTGGTGTCGGTATCAGTTGAACCGCAAGCGGTCTCAGATGCCCGTGTAGGTGGCGGGGTCCGGGCGGTAGCGGGTGCCATCGTCCAACCCGTTCAGGGTGTCCATGTGCTCGGCGGCCAACTCGAAGCCGAACACGTCGAGGTTCTCGGCGATGCGTTCCGGCGACGACGAGCGGGGGATGACCGAGTTGCCCAGCTGCAGGCTCCAGCGGATCAGCACCTGTGCGGGCGTCTTGCCGTACTCGGCGGCGATGGACTGCACGGTCGGGTTGGTCAGCAGGCTGCCGACGCCCAGCGGGCTGTAGGCCTGCGTGACGATCCCACGCTCGGCGTGCACCGCGCGCAACGCCGACTGGTTCAGCAGCGGGTGCAGCTCGATCTGGTTGACCACCGGGCTGACGTAGCTCAGATCGATGATGGTGGACAGGTCCTCGTCGGAGAAGTTGCACACACCGATCGACTTGGCGCTGCCGTCGTTGTGCACCTTGATGAGGGCGCCCCAGCTGTCCACGTACTTGCTGATGTCACCGGCCGGCCAGTGGATCATGTAGAGGTCCACGTATTCCATGGCGAGCTTGTCCAGGCTGACCTTGAGGGCGTCCTGTCCGGCCTGGAAACCCTGGTCGGCATTGGCCAGCTTGGTGGTCAGGAAGATCTCGGCGCGCGGGATGCCCGACGACGCGATGGCCCGCCCGACGGCTTCCTCGTTGCCGTAGACGGCAGCGGTGTCGATCAGCCGGATACCCATCTCGAGCGCGGCCGAGACGGCACGCTCGGTGTCGGCGTCAGACAGTTCGGCGACACCGAGGCCGAGGGCCGGAATCGTGTTGTCGTCGTGGAGCGCCAGATTGGGAATCTCTGCGGAGGCCATGTCACCTACCCTGTGAAGTTGAATGTGCGTGGGTCGGGGCCCAGACGGGTGCCGTTGTCGAGTGTCGCGATGGACGCGAGGTCCGCTTCGCTCAGCTCGAAATCAAACACGTCGAAATTGCTCGCAATCCGGTCTGGGTTCACCGATTTCGGGATGACGATATTACCCAGCTGGAGATGCCACCTAATCAGTACCTGCGCTGGCGTTTTTCCGTGTCGCTCCGCGATGGCGGTGACGGTCGGGTCCTGAAGCAGAGAGCCCTGCCCCAGCGGGCTCCAGGCTTCGGTGGCGATGCCGTACCGCGCGTGGGTCTCGCGCAGCTCGGTCTGCGGCAGGCGCGGATGCAGCTCGATCTGGTTCACCGCGGGCACGATCCCGGTGGCATCGATGAGCAGTTTGAGGTGCTCGGGCTCGAAGTTGCTGACGCCGATCGCTCGGATCCGGCCCTGGTCGCGCAGGTGAGCGAAAGCCTTGAAGGTCTCGATGAACAGGTTCTGCGCGGGCGTCGGCCAGTGGATCAGGTAGAGATCCAGGTAGTCGAGCCTCAGCTGCTCCATGCTGGCGTCGAATGCGGCGAGGGTCTTCTCGTAGCCCTGCTCGGAGTTCCACAACTTCGTGACGACGAAGACGTCTTCACGCGGGATGCCGGAGGCGGCGACCGCCCGCCCGACTCCGGCTTCGTTGCCGTAGGCCGCGGCAGTGTCGATATGGCGATATCCGGCGTGCAATGCTGCACTGACGGCGCGTTCGGTCTCCTCGGCCGGTGTCTGCCACACCCCGAGCCCGACCACGGGGATAGCCGTACCGTCGTTGAGCGTCAGTGTTGGACTCGGAGCACCTGAAGGATCAGCCATGACCATGAGCATGCCAGGCGATGCTGTGCAGTCGGCGGCGACGACCGACGCCGAACTGGTTGTCCGGCCAGAGCATCCGACCGCGGGCCGGCCCAGCAGACTGCGCTTGGCGGTCCTGACGCGGGCCGGTGGCACGGCGCTCCGGATCCTGCGCAGGATTCCCGATCGGGTGAAGCGCGTGCTGCTGGGCGGGCGCCGAGTCACCATCGACGGCAACACCCTGGACACCACCCTGCAGCTGATGCTGGCGGCGCAGAACGCGAGCGGCGCCGGCGGCCTGGTCGCCAGCAGTGACGTCAACGTCGCGCGCGTCCAGCTGACGACGCTGTCGCAGTACCTCGACCCGGCCATCGCCGTGACGACGAGCGACCTCACCGTCCCCGGCCCGGCCGGGCCGCTGCGCGCCCGGCACTACCAGCCCGACAGCACCGGCCGCACACCGATGCTGGTCTTCTTCCACGGTGGCGGATTCGTCGTCGGCGGCATCGAGTCGCACGACGGGTTGTGCCGCCTGATCAGCCGGGACGCCGGGGTTCAGGTGGTGTCCGTCGAGTACCGGCTGGCGCCCGAGCACCCGGCGCCCGCCGCCTCCGAAGACTGCTACGCCGCCTACCTCTGGTGCGTGGAGAACGCGGCGCGACTGGGCGCTGACCCGGCGAAGATCGCGGTCGGTGGCGACAGCGCCGGCGGCAACCTGGCGGCCGTCGTGTCGCAGCAGGCCCGCGACAACCGCGCGCCGCTGCCGGCCCTGCAGCTGCTGATCTACCCGGTCACCAATTTCGCGGGGGATACGCGATCGAAGGTGCTGTTCGCCGACGGCTACTTCCTCAGCAAGATCGACATGGATTGGTTCCGGGCCAATTACCTCGCCGAATCGGCGCTCGATCCGTCGGACCCGCGGGTGTCGCCGCTGCTGGCCGACGATCTGTCGGGCCTGCCGCCGGCGCTGGTGCTCACCGGTGGGTTCGATCCGCTGCGGGACGAAGGCGACGCCTACGCCGCGGCGTTGGCCGCCGCCGGGGTGCCGGTCGATCACCGCACGTACGGGTCCCTGATCCACGCCTTCGCGAATTTCTTCCCGCTCGGCGGCGACAGCGCGGTGGCGACTGCAGACTTCATATCTGCTTTTCGGGCGCACCTCACCCGCTGAGGCACGGGTCCGGCCGAGTTCAGGCACGGCGTCGGTACCCTTGACGCCGTGCCGTCGAAATCGTCGAAGTCATCGAAGAACGCCAGCTATGACCTGAAGGCCGCGGACCGCAAGCGGGACTGGGTGGTCAAGGGCGGGCTGACCGCTCTTGTCATCGTCTTCGCAGTGGTGCTGGTGGCCTACATCGTCATGAACGGCAAGCCCAAGGCGGACCCGCACAAGGTGCAGGCGGTCCAGATCGCGGCGAGCAACGTCGTCACCAATCCCGGCACCAAGGATCCCAAGGTCACGCTGACGATCTACGAGGACTTCCTCTGCCCGGTCTGCGGCGTCTTCGAAAAGACGTACGGCCCGACCATCGCCAAGCTGATCGACAACGGCGACATCGCCGTCGACTACAACATCGTCTCGATCATCGGCCGTGGTGACCCGAAGTCGTACTCGACCCGCGCCGGCGCCATGGCGTACTGCGTCGCCGACGAGGACAAGACCGCGTTCCGGCGCTTCCACGAGGCGCTGTACAAGAACCAGCCCGAGGAAACCGCGGCGACCTTCCCCGACAACGCCAAGCTGCTGGAGTACGCGCGCCAGTCCGGCGTCGCCGTCGGCCCGAACGACCCGCTCAGCAAGTGCGTCGAGAACGGCGTCTACACCGAGATGGTCAACAACATGGCCCGCAACGCCGAGATCCAGGGCACCCCGACCATCAAGATCAACGGCACCGAGACCAGCCTGGTCCCGAACGGCGACCCGGGCAGCCTGGTCGAGAAGATCAAGGCCATCGCGCCCGATCTGCCGAACCTGCCCGCGGCGCCTGCGGCCCCGGCTCCGGGCGCCCCGGCACCCCAGCCTGCTCCGGCACCGCACCAGTGACCGACGTCGAGACATCCCAGCAGCCGGCAGGGGTGGCGGTCAGCCGCCCCGCCGCCGTCTGGGTTCTTCTCGCCGGCATCATCGGCGAGCTCGCCGCGTTCGTCCTGACGGTCGAGAAGGTCCGGCAGCTGCAGAACCCGTCGTACGTTCCGTCGTGCAGCATCAACCCGGTGCTGTCCTGCGGGTCGGTGATGCTGACCAAACAGGCCTCGCTGTTCGGATTTCCGAACCCGCTGATCGGCATCGCCGCCTTCAGCGTGGTGATCGTGACGGGTGCGCTGGCAGTCGGGGGAGTTCGGCTGCCGCGCTGGTACTGGGCGGGCCTGGCCGGTGGCACGCTGCTGGGCGCGGTGTTCGTGCACTGGCTGATCTACCAGAGCCTGTACGAGATCGGCGCCCTGTGCCCGTACTGCATGGTGGTCTGGGTCGTCACCGTGGCGCTGCTGATCGTGGTGGCCTCAATTGCCTTGCGGCCCTTGGCCGGCGGCAGCAAAGTGGTGGACACGCTGTACCAGTGGCGATGGCCGCTGTACGCCGTGTGGATCACCGCGATCGCGTTGCTGATCCTTGATCGATTCTGGAGTTATTGGTCCACGCTGATCTAGCGCGCCACGTAGCCGTACCCGCTAGGGTCACTGGGTGATTTCCAAACTCCTGGTGGCCAACCGCGGCGAGATCGCGATCCGGGCCTTTCGCGCAGCCAACGAACTGGGCATCGCCACCGTCGCGATATACCCGTTCGAGGATCGCAACTCACTGCATCGGCTCAAGGCTGACGAGTCGTACCAGATCGGCGAGACGGGCCATCCGGTCCGGGCGTACCTGAACGTCGACGAGATCGTCGCCACCGCGTTGGCGTGCGGCGCCGACGCGATCTACCCGGGTTATGGCTTCCTGTCGGAGAACCCCGAACTGGCGGCCGCCTGCGCTGCCGCGGGCATCACATTCGTCGGACCCAGCTCCGACATCCTCGAACTGACCGGCAACAAGGCGCGCGCCATCGAGTCGGCCCGCGCCGCGGGGCTGCCCGTGCTGGCGTCGTCGGAGCCGTCGTCGTCGGTCGAGGACCTCCTCGCAGCCGCCGAACGGATGCAGTTCCCATTGTTCGTTAAGGCCGTCGCCGGTGGTGGCGGTCGCGGTATGCGCCGCGTCGCTGACCCGGCTGATCTGCGTGAGGCCATCGAAGCCGCGTCCCGCGAAGCCGATTCGGCGTTCGGTGACCCGACGGTGTTCCTGGAGCAGGCCGTCGTCAACCCGCGGCACATCGAAGTGCAGATCCTCGCCGACACCCACGGCAACGTCATGCACCTGTTCGAGCGCGATTGCAGCGTCCAGCGCCGGCACCAGAAGGTCATCGAGCTGGCCCCCGCGCCGAATCTGGATCCCGCACTACGGACCCGCATGTGCGACGACGCCGTGGCCTTCGCCCGGCAGATCGGTTACACGTGCGCCGGCACCGTCGAATTCCTCGTCGACGAGCGCGGCCAGCATGTGTTCATCGAGATGAACCCGCGCATCCAGGTGGAGCACACGGTGACCGAGGAGATCACCGCTGTCGACCTGGTCGCTTCACAGTTGTGTATCGCCTCCGGCTCATCCCTCGAAGACCTGGGGCTGAGCCAGGAGACCATGCAGGCGCGCGGCGCCGCGCTGCAGTGCCGCATCACGACCGAGGACCCGGCGAACGGTTTCCGTCCGGACACCGGCCGGATCACCGCGTACCGCACGCCGGGCGGCGCCGGAATCCGGCTCGACGGCGGCACCAACCTGGGGGCCGAGGTATCGGCGCACTTCGACTCCATGCTGGTCAAATTGACTTGTCGCGGAAGGGATTTGACGACAGCGGTGGCGCGCGCCAAGCGGGCCCTGGCCGAGTTCCGGATCCGCGGTGTCTCGACGAACATCCCGTTCCTGCAGGCGGTGCTCGACGATCCCGACTTCGTCGCCGGAAAGGTGACGACGTCTTTCATCGACGAGCGCCCGCAGCTGCTGACGGCGCGCAGCAGCGCCGACCGCGGCACCAAGATCCTCAACTACCTGGCCGACGTCACCGTAAACCAGCCGCACGGGCCACGCCCTTCGGCGGTGTACCCGCGCGACAAGCTGCCCGCCGTCGACCTGAAGGCGGCGCCGCCGGCCGGATCGAAGCAACGGCTGACCGAGCTGGGTCCGGAAGGCTTCGCCCGCTGGCTTCGCGACACCCCGGCCGTCGGCGTCACCGACACCACTTTCCGCGACGCGCACCAATCGCTGCTGGCCACCCGCGTACGGTCCACCGGCCTCCTCGAGATCGCCCCGTACATCGCCCGGTCGACCCCGCAGCTGCTCTCGGTGGAGTGCTGGGGTGGCGCCACCTACGACGTTGGTCTTCGCTTCTTGAAGGAAGACCCGTGGGAGCGCCTGGCGGCGCTGCGTGAGGCGTTGCCCAACATCTGTCTGCAGATGCTGCTGCGCGGCCGGAATACCGTCGGCTATACGCCGTACCCGGAGCTGGTGACGTCGGCCTTCGTCGAAGAGGCGACGGCGACCGGTATCGACATCTTCCGCATCTTCGACGCGCTCAACAACGTGTCGTCGATGCGCCCTGCCATCGAGGCGGTGCGCGAAACCGGTTCTGCGGTAGCCGAAGTCGCGATGTCGTACACGGGCGATCTGACCAATCCCGGCGAGAAGATCTACACGCTGGACTACTGGCTCAAGCTCGCCGACGAGATCGTCGAAGCCGGCGCGCACGTGCTGGCCATCAAGGACATGGCCGGCCTGCTGCGGCCCCCGGCGGCGGCAAAGCTGGTGTCGGCGTTGAAGTCTCGCTTCGACTTGCCGGTGCACGTGCACACCCACGACACCCCGGGTGGACAGCTGGCCACCTACATGGCCGCCTGGTACGCCGGTGCCGACGCGGTCGACGGTGCGTCGGCACCGATGGCCGGCACCACCAGCCAGCCCGCGCTCTCGTCCATCGTCGCGGCGGCGGCACACACTCAGTACGACACCGGGCTGTCGCTGGAGGCGGTGTGCGACCTGGAGCCGTACTGGGAGGCGCTGCGCCGGGTTTACGCGCCGTTCGAGTCCGGCCTGCCGGCGCCGACCGGTCGTGTCTACACCCACGAGATCCCGGGTGGTCAGCTGAGCAACCTGCGGACGCAGGCGATCGCGCTGGGCCTGGGGGACCGGTTCGAGGAGATCGAGAACGCCTACGCCGGCGCCGACCGTATCCTCGGCCGGCTGGTGAAGGTGACGCCGTCGAGCAAGGTGGTCGGTGACCTGGCCCTGGCGCTGGTCGGTGCCCACGTCACCGCCGACGATTTCGCGGCCGACCCGTCGCGCTATGACATCCCTGACAGCGTTATCGGATTCTTCCGCGGCGAGTTGGGCGACCCGCCCGGTGGCTGGCCGGAGCCGTTGCGCAGCAAGGCATTGGAGGGTCGTGGCCCGGCCCGGCCGGAACAGCAGCTGACCGAGGAGGACGAGACTCAGCTGGCCACTCCCGGCCCGGTCCGCCAGGGTGCCCTCAACCGCCTGCTGTTCCCCGGCCCGACGAAGGAGTTCCTGGCGCACCGCGAGGAATACGGCGATACCTCGCGGCTCAGCGCCAACCAGTTCTTCTACGGCCTGCGCCGCGGCGAGGAGCATCGCGTGCACCTCGAGAAGGGCGTCGAGCTGCTCATCGGACTAGAAGCGGTGTCCGAGCCCGACGAGCGCGGCATGCGCACCGTGCTGTGCCTGATCAACGGGCAGCTCCGGCCGGTGCTGGTGCGTGACCGTGCCATCGCCGCCGAGGTGCCGGCCGCCGAGAAGGCCGACCGCACCAACCCGGACCATGTCGCCGCACCGTTCGCGGGTGTGGTCACGGTCGGCGTCGCGGTCGGCGACCAGGTGGACGCGGGCCAGACCATCGCCACGATCGAGGCCATGAAGATGGAGGCGGCCATCACCGCACCCAAGGCCGGTACCGTCGCGCGGATCGCCGTCACGCCCACCGCGGGCGTGGAAGGTGGCGATCTGCTCGTGGTGATCAGCTGACCCGGATCATTGGCGGCCGCCACGGCGGCCGCCGGATCTCGGTGCCTGCCAAAGGGACTCGGCCGACGACGGATCGGGTGCGCGAGTCGTTGTTCAACGTGCTGGCGGCCCGGGTGGATTTCGAGGGCGCCCGCGTGCTCGATCTGTACGCCGGCTCGGGTGCGCTCGGGCTCGAGGCGCTGTCACGCGGAGCGGCGTCGGCGCTGTTCGTGGAGGCCGACCGGCGTGCCGCGGCGGTGATCTCGCGGAACATCGCCGAGCTCGGGGTCGACGGCGCCGTGGTGCGGTGCGGCACGGCAGCCGGCGTGACGGGGACGACGGCGCCGCGGCCGGTGGACCTGGTGTTCGCGGACCCGCCCTACGACGTGCCGGCCACTGACGTGGAAACCGTTGTCGGGCAATTGGTTTCGGGTGGCTGGCTGGCGGAGGGTGCCTTCGTTGTGATCGAGCGTCCGACGTCGGGCCCGGCGCTGGTCTGGCCGGACGGTTGGACCGTGCTGCGGGAGCGACGGTACGGCGACACCCGATTGGAAATGGCGGAGTGGACGTCCGGTCAGTCGAGTTGACCAGTCGGGCTGCAGTCGCGCGGGCCTTGTACCGTCATTGGCTATGAGTGGTGCGGTCTGCCCGGGATCCTTCGATCCGATAACGCTTGGTCACCTCGACGTCTTCGAGCGGGCAGCGGCCCAGTTCGACGAGGTCGTGGTGGCGGTGCTGGTGAACCCCAACAAGAAGGGCATGTTCACTGCCGAGGAACGCATCGCGATGATCACCGAGGCGACGTCGCACCTGCCGAACCTGCGGGCCGAGGCCGGGTCGGGGCTCGTCGTGGACTTTGCCCGGGCCCGTGGGCTGACGGCCATCGTCAAGGGCCTGCGCACGGGCACGGACTTCGAGTACGAGCTGCAGATGGCGCAGATGAACCGCCACGTCGCCGGCGTCGATACCTTCTTCGTCGCGACCAAGCCGCAGTTCTCGTTCGTCTCGTCGTCGTTGGCCAAGGAGGTGGCGACGCTCGGTGGCGATGTCACCGACCTGCTGCCGGCGGTGGTGAACAAGAGGCTGCAGGCCAAGCTGGCCGGATAGTTCTACGCGACACACCGGCCGTCAAAGCGGAGTCACACGAGTAACAACAGGCACACTGGTAACAACAACTACGCCTGGAGGGTGTTGCCGTGTACCGAGTATTTGAGGCGCTGGACGAGCTCGGCGCAATCGTGGAAGAGGCACGCGGAGTGCCGATGACCGCGGGCTGCATGGTGCCGCGGGGCGATGTCCTGGAACTGCTCGACGACATCAAGGACGCGATTCCAGGCGAGCTCGACGACGCCCAGGACGTCCTGGATGCGCGTGACGGGATGCTGCGCGAGGCCAAGCAGCACGCCGACGCGATGGTGTCGTCGGCCACGGCTGAGGCAGATTCGCTGGTCAACCACGCTCGTTCCGAAGCGGACCGCCTGCTGGCCGATGCGAAGGCGCAAGCCGACCGCATGGTCTCCGAGGCGCGTGCGCACAGCGACCGCATGGTCGGTGAGGCCCGCGAAGAGGCCAACCGGATCGCCAGCACCGCCAAGCGTGAGTACGAGGCCAGCACCAACCGGGCAAAGGCCGAGGTCGACCGCCTGCTGGAGAGCGGCAACCTCTCGTACGAGAAGGCCGTGCAGGAGGGCATCAAGGAGCAGCAGCGCCTGGTGTCGGAGACCGAGGTGGTCCAGACCGCGCACGCCGAGGCCACCCGCATGGTCGATTCCGCGCACGCCGAGGCCGACCGCCTGCGGGGCGAATGCGACATCTACGTCGACAACAAGCTCGCCGAGTTCGAGGAGCACCTCCAGGGCACCCTGCGTTCGGTCAGCCGGGGCCGCCACCAGCTGCGTACCGCGGCCGGCACCCACGACTACGCCCAGCGCTGAATCGGCTTGCCGGAAGGGCGTCCGGTCGGTGACCGGCGCCGACGTAGGATTGACGAATGTCTCGTCCCGGTCCGCTGATCATTGACATTGCACGATTGGGCCGTCGGCCCGGGTCGATGATCACGCATGTCGAAACCGTGCCCAGCCCCGCGCGCATCGGCCTGGATTTGATGGCGATCGCGGCCGGCGCGCCGGTCGAACTCGACTTGCAACTGCAGTCGGTGTCCGAAGGTGTACTGGTGACGGGGTCGGTGTCTGCGCCGACCACCGGCGAGTGCTCGCGGTGCCTCAACCCGTTGACCGGCGATGTCACCGTCGACCTCACCGAGCTGTTTGCCTATCCCGACAGCACGACTGAGGCCACCACCGAGGAAGACGAGGTCGGCCACGTCGTCGACGACACCATTGACCTCGAACAGTCCATCATCGACGAGGTCGGGCTGACGCTGCCGTTCTCGCCGTTGTGCACCCCCGACTGCCCGGGACTGTGCCCGGATTGCGGGGTGCGCCTGCTCGACGCCGAACCGGACCATCACCACGACAAGATCGACCCGCGGTGGGCGAAGTTGTCGGCACTACTGCCGGAGGGCTCCGACACCGACGGCGCTTCGCCGGAGGACGGTCTGTGACGGAAGATCGTGCGCCGCTGCTCGCAGCGCTGGGCGTGCAGTTGCCCGACGATCTGCTGACCGTGGCGCTGACCCACCGCAGCTACGCGTACGAGAACGGCGGTCTGCCGACCAACGAACGGCTCGAGTTCCTGGGCGACGCCGTGCTCGGATTGGTGATCACCGCCGAGATCTTCCGCCGGTACCCGGACCGCAGCGAAGGGGAGTTGGCCAAGCTCAAATCCGCGGTCGTCAACACCCAGGCGCTTGCCGAGATCGCACGCGGTCTCACTCCCGACGGGCTGGGCAGCTACCTGCTGCTGGGCCGCGGCGAGACCGCCAGCGGCGGTGCGCAGAAAGCCAACCTGCTGGCCGACGGCCTCGAATCACTGCTGGGCGCAACATATGTCGAGCACGGTCACGAGGTCGCCCAAACCGTGGTGATGGGACTGTTCAGCGCCGCACTCGACACCGCGGCCGGCCTCGGTGCGGGCCTGGACTGGAAAACCAGCCTGCAGGAGCTGTCCGCGGCACGCCGGATCGGCGTCCCGTCCTACGTCGTGACGTCCACCGGCCCGGAGCACGACAAGGAATTCACCGCGCGCGCCGTGGTGAACGGCATCGACTACGGCGAAGGCATCGGGCGTACCAAGAAGGAAGCCGAACAGCACGCCGCCGCCGCGGCGTACCAGGCACTGGAGGCCAGCCCCGAAGTCGACCCCGACGCTGACGCCATCAGCAATGCCTGAGCTTCCCGAAGTCGAGGTTGTCCGACGGGGCCTCGAATCCCATGTTGTGGCAAAGGGTTTCACCACGGTGCGGGTATTGCATGCGCGCGCCGTGCGGCGGCACGACAACGGCCCCGCGGATCTGGCGGGCCGGCTCGCCGGACGCCGGATCACCGGGACGGGCCGCCGTGGAAAGTACCTGTGGCTGACGCTCGACGGTGATGAAGCCCTCGTGGTGCATCTGGGGATGAGCGGCCAGATGCTCATCGGGCCACCGGCCCGGCCGTCGCACCTGCGCATCGCGGCGGTGCTCGACGACGGCACCGAACTGAGTTTCGTCGACCAGCGCACTTTCGGTGGCTGGCAGGTCTGCGACCTGGTCGAGGTCGACGGCAGCGTCGTCCCCCTACCGGTGGCGCACATTGCCCGCGATCCGCTGGATCCCGATTTCGATCCGGACGCCGTGGTGAATGTCCTGCGGCGCAAGGACTCCGAGATCAAGCGCCAACTGTTGGACCAAACTGTGGTGTCCGGCGTGGGCAACATCTACGCCGACGAATCGCTGTGGCGGGCTCAGGTCAACGGTTTCCGCCTGGCCTCGGCGTTGGCCCGGCGCCGGCTCGGGGAATTGCTCACGCACGCGGCAGATGTGATGAATTCGGCACTTGCGCAGGGCGGCACGTCATTCGACTCGCTGTACGTCAACGTGAACGGCGAGTCCGGATACTTCGACCGCTCACTGGACGCCTACGGCCAGGAGGGGGAGCCGTGCCGCCGCTGCGGCACGGCGATCCGGCGGGAGAAGTTCATGAACCGCTCGTCGTACTACTGCCCGAAATGCCAACCGCGGCCGCGCATCCCGCGCCCGATCTGACGTCCCGGGCTACTTCAGCCCGGGAATCCCCTTGAATTTCGGCGAATCCGTCATGCAGAACTTCCACTCGCCGCCTTCTTTGCGCAGCGGAACGCTCGTGACACCGGAGGCCGAGTTGACGCTCACCGTCGCCCGATCCCCGTTGACGTTGATGTCGGTGATCTCGGCGCGTTTGGTCGAACCGGGGCCGGCGTCGTCGCCGCTACCGCCCTTGCCGAACTTGCCCGCGATCGACGGCACCTTGTCGTACAACTTCACGTCGTTCGCGCAGGAGTGCGCCTTGAAATCGTCAAAGGTGTCGATCTGCGACGTCATCAGGTCGCGAATCTTCTCCTCGTCCGACGACGGCCCGGCGACCGTTACCCCGCCACTGCCCGACCCAGAGTTCGAGTCCGAGCCGGACGTCACCATGGCTAAGACGACGCCGATCACCAGGACTACGGCGAAAATCCCCGCACCGATGAGTGCCCACTTGCGGGTGTTGGTGGGCGGCGTGGGCGGCGGGAACCCTGGCTGCCCAGGGAAACCCGGTCCCATCGGATATCCGGGCTGGCCGTAGCCGGGCTGGCCGTAGCCGGGCTGGCCGTAGCCAGGTTGCCCGTAGGTGGGCTGGCTGTAGGTGGGTTGGCCGTAGCCAGGCTGCGCATACCCCGGCTGCCCGTATGCAGGCTGACTGGGCTGGCCGTATGCGGGCTGGCCATAGGCTGGTTGACCGTACGCGGGCTGGCCGTAGGCCGGCTGGCCGTATCCCTCGGGCTGCTGCGGCGGCTGCCAGGGCTGGGCGCCCGGATCCGAGCCGGACGGGGGATAGGTCATGTCTGCGCGCTCCCTGTGACTGTGCTTGGCGTCCAACGTAACACCAGCGCTCTCGCCCGAAATACCAACAGCGGCGGGGCAAGTCGCAGGTCGGTTACTTCATGCCGGGCAGGTTCTGTAGCTGCTTCAGCTGCGGTGAATCGGTGAAGCAGATTTTCCACTCGCCGCTTTCTTTGCGGAAGTACAGCGTGCCGGAACGCTCCAGTCCGGTAGTAGAGGTCGCGGTGACTTCTGCGGTGGCGGTATCACCGGTCACGTTGACGCTGTCGACGGTCGCTTTGCCCTTGGCTCCGGTCGGGTTGGTGCCCGTGCTGTCGGCGATGCCGGGGAACTTGCTGAAGAACTTCTGGTCGTTGGCGCAGGCCCGTTCTTTGATCGACGACGGTCCCGAGCTCATCAGGCTCCGAATCTGGTCTTCGTCTGAGTTGCCGCCCAGTGCGCTGAGCCCACCGCCGGAATTCGAAACCAGGACGACCGCGAGCACGATGCCGACGACGACGATGGCCGCCAGCCCACCGATCAGCGCCCACTTCGGGCCGTTCGATTTCGGTTGCGGGGCGCCGGGGAAACCCGGGCCCATCGGGTAGCCCGGCTGCTGCCCGTACCCGGGCTGTCCGTAGGCGGGTTGGCCATACGCCGGCTGTCCGTACGCGGGTTGTCCGTAGGCAGGCTGTCCGTACACGGGTTGAGGTTGGCCGTATCCGGGTTGGCCCGGTTGGCCCGGTTGGCCCGGTTGGCCGTAGCCACTCGGCGGGAACCCAGGTGCAGGCTGCTGCGGCTGCTGCCACGGCTGAGCGCCTGGCTGCGGCCCGAGCGGGGGATAGGTCATGGCTGGTCGCTCCCTGTGAACTGTGCTTGCCGTCCAAGTTAACACCGCCGGACCGTCTACCACCGGAAACGCCGGTCAGGCCCGGTGTGACTTCATCCCGGTTGTGAAGTGGTGCGTGATGTCGAAATCGGCGCTGTGCGCCGTGGCGCCGGCAAACAGTGCCGTTCGCTCAGCGGGTTCCGGGCAGGTTCTTGAACACGGGATTGTCGGTGGAGCAGAACTTCCACTCGCCGCCTTCTTTACGAAGGTAGATCGCGACCTGTGACGACCCCGGGGGTTGGACAGTGGCGCGGTCGCCGGTGACGGTGATGTCGAGGTTCTTGAGGCTGTCCGGGTCACCGGCGACCTTCGGCATCGGCATGCTGCCGAATGCGCCGCCGCCCGCCTGGCCGAAGAACTTGCGGTCGCCCGCGCATGAGATCGACGCCATGTCGCCCCCACCGAAAGTGGCCAGAAACTGGCGAATCTCATCCTCGTCGGTACCGCCACTGCCCGACGATCCCGGCTTCGCGGCCTCGTCCGTCGGACCTGTGCCGCCTGCTGCGCTCTTGTGGTTACCGGACTGGCTGCTCGCCGAGGTCGACCGGTCGTCGTCGGAGGAACTGCCCAACGCATAGAGCCCGACGCAGCCGAGGATCAGGACCAGCACCACCGCGCCGGCGATGAGAATCCACTTGCCGGGACCGCCGGAGTTCGGCGGTGTGGCACCCGGATAGCCGTAAGGCATCGGCTGACCGGGTACCGGACCGTATCCAGGAGGCCCATATGCGGGGTAGCCGGGAGCAACTGGTTGGCCGACGCCGTACGGACCCTGCTGCGGGTACCCGGCCGGCCCTGGATTCGGTCCTGGGTATGGGTACGTCATGTGAACTCTCCCCCCGAGAGTGTTGCGTGAATATCTGACTTTACCTGCGGCCCAGCAGGGTTCCCTCCGGACATCGAGCGCCGGCGCGGTACAAATGTGCCATGACGGAACTGTGGGTCGAACGGACCGGGGTGCGCCGCTACACCGGGCACAGCTCGCGGGGAGCAGAGGTCCTCGTCGGGTCCGAGGACGTCGAGGGCGTCTTCACACCCGGCGAACTGCTCAAGATCGCGCTCGCGGCGTGCAGCGGGATGAGCAGCGATGCGCCGCTGCGGACCCGGCTCGGCGACGACTACAACACCACCATCCGCGTCTCGGGTCCGCCGGACCGGGAGAACGAGGTCTACCCGCTGCTGCAGGAGTCCATGGAACTCGACCTCTCGAGCCTGTCCGAGGACGAGATCAAGCGGCTCAAGATCGTCGTCGAACGGGCCATCGACAAGGTCTGCACGGTGGGTCGCACGCTCAAGGCGGGCACCGAGGTCACCTTCGAGTTCGCCGACAAGTGAGTACCGACGGCCCGATTGTCGACTCCGCCGGCGTAGTCCGGCTGTCGGCCTGGGTCCACGGCCAGGTGCAGGGCGTCGGGTTCCGGTGGTGGACCCGGGCGCGGGCATTGGAGCTCGGCCTGACCGGTTATGCCAGTAACAAGCCGGACGGACGGGTTCACGTCGTGGCGCAGGGTTCGCGCGCCGACTGTGAGCGGTTGTTGGCGCTCCTGCGCAGCGGCACCACCCCGGGCACGGTGACGACGGTCGTCGACGACTGGGCCGCCGCAGGCGACCCGATCGACGGTTTTTCTGAGCGTTAGAAGCCCAGGGGTCCCCGGCATTTAACCGCCGCGACGGTAGGGTTTCACCCCATGCATCTGAAGAGTCTGACGCTGAAGGGCTTCAAGTCCTTCGCGTCGCCGACGACTCTTCGCTTCGAACCCGGCATCACCTGCGTGGTGGGGCCGAACGGTTCGGGCAAATCGAACGTCGTCGACGCCCTGACCTGGGTGATGGGTGAGCAGGGTGCCAAGACCCTGCGCGGCGGCAAGATGGAAGACGTCATCTTTGCCGGAACGTCCTCGCGGGCCCCGCTGGGCCGGGCCGAGGTGACGCTCACCATCGACAACTCGGACAACGCCCTGCCGATCGAGTATTCCGAGGTGTCGATCACTCGCCGTGTGTTCCGTGACGGCGCCAGTGAGTACGAGATCAACGGCAGCAGTTGCCGGCTCATGGACGTGCAGGAACTGCTGTCCGACTCGGGTATCGGCCGCGAAATGCACGTCATCGTCGGCCAGGGCAAGCTCTCGGAGATTCTCGAATCGCGCCCCGAAGATCGCCGCGCCTTCATCGAGGAAGCCGCCGGCGTGCTCAAGCACCGGCGGCGCAAGGAGAAGGCGGTCCGCAAGCTCGACGCCATGCAGGCCAACCTGGCCCGCTTGACCGACTTGACCACCGAACTGCGCCGTCAGCTCAAACCGCTGGGCCGGCAGGCCGAGATGGCGCGGCGCGCGCAGACCATCCAGGCCGACCTGCGTGATGCGCGGCTCCGGCTCGCCGCCGACGATCTGGTGACCCGGCAGGCCGAGTTCGACGACACCAACCAGACCGAGACCGCGCTGCGGCGTGAGCACAGTGAGGTGGCTGAACGCCTCGAGGCCGCGTCGGCCGAGCTGGCCGGCCACGAAGCCGCGGTGTCGGGCCTGTCCGGCCGGGCCGAGGCTGCCCAGCAGACCTGGTTCCGGTTGTCCGCGCTGGCCGAGCGGGTGAGTGCCACCGTGCGCATCGCCACCGAGCGCACCAACCTGCTGGACTCCGATCCGGAGGTGTCGACCGGACCGGACCCCGACGCACTGGACGCCGAGGCCGACGCCGTTGCCGAGCACGAGGAACAGCTGCTCGCCGAACTCTCCGAATCCCGGACCCGGTTGGAGGCCGCCCGCGGCGCGCTGGCCGAGTGTGAACGTGCCGCAGCCGACGCCGAACGTGCCCAGATGGCGGCGGCCCGCGCCGAGGCGGACCGGCGCGAAGGCCTCGCACGGCTGTCCGGCCAGGTCGACACCATGCGCACCCGCATCGAATCGATCGACGAGCGCACGGTCCGGCTGAGCGGCAGCATCGAGGAGGCGGCCGCCCGCCGGCAGCAGGCATGGGCCGAGTTCGAGACGGTGCAGGGCAAGGTTGACGAGCTCGACGCAGGTGAATTCGGCCTCGACGAACATCACGACCGCACCATGGCGGCGATGCGGCAGGCCGACGAACGTGTCGAGGAACTGCAGGCCGCCGAGCGCGCTGCTGAGCGGCAGGTGGCCTCGTTGCGGGCTCGCATCGACGCGTTGTCGGTGCGCCTCGACATCAGCGACGGGCCGGGGTGGCTGCAGAAAAACCATGATGGCGCAGGGCTTTTCGGCTCCGTTGCGGAATTGCTGCGGGTGCAGTCCGGGTTCGAGGCAGCCATCGCGACGGTGCTGGGCGCTGCCGCCGATGCACTGGCGGCCGAGAGCCTGGAAGCGGCACGGGCCGCGGTGGATGCGCTCAAGAAGGGTGATGGTGGGCGCGCGGCCATCGTGCTGGGCGATTGGCCCGGCGAAACCGCTGCTCCGCGTGGAGAATTGCCGCCCGGCGCGCAGTGGGCGCTGGATCTGGTCGAGGTGCCGGCCCGGCTGAACGGTGCGATGACGGCCATGCTGGCCCGGGTCGCGGTGGTCAGCGATCTGTCCAGCGCGCTGGATCTGGTTGCCGCTCAACCGGATCTGCGCGCAGTGACCTCCGATGGTGATCTGGTCGGCCCCGGTTGGATCAGCGGCGGTTCGGATCGTAAGCCGAGCGCCTTGGAGATCACCTCCGAGATCGACAAGGCCCGCGCGGCGCTGCTCGATGCCGAACGCCAGACCAGTGAATTCGGCGCTGCCCTCTCTGGTGCACTCGCCGAGCAGACGGCCCGGCGGGACGCCGTCGAACACGCGTTGGCCGCGTTGCACGAATCCGATGCCGCCATTTCGTCGATCTACGAGCAGTTGGGCCGACTCGGCCACGATGCCAGGACCGCCGACGCCGAATGGCAGCAGCTGCTGGCCCAACGCGACGAGCTGGAAGCCGGCCGCGGCCGCTCTCTGGCCGAGCTCGCCGAGCTGGAAGAACGCTTTCACAATGCGCAGCAGGAGCCGATGTTCGACGTCGAGTTCGTCGACCGATCCGAGACGACGGCAGCTGCCGAAGAGGCGCGCGCAGTCGAGGTCGAAGCCCGGCTGGCGGTGCGCACCGCTGAGGAGCGGGCGAATGCCGTTCGGGGGCGGGCAGATTCGCTGCGCCGCGCCGCGGCAGCCGAACGTGAGGCCCGGGTGCGGGCAGCGCGGGCCCGCGAAGCCCGGGAGAACGCGGCGAAGGTCGCGGCCGCGGTCGCCGACTCCGGGCGCCTGGTGGCCGAAAAACTGGCCGCCACAGTGACTCTCGCGGCGCGCAAGCGCGATGCGCTGGCCACCGAGCGAGCGCAGCGGTCCGAGGGGTTGACCCGCGTCCGGGCTGAAGTGTCCGAACTCAGTGCCCGTGCCGGTGCGCTGACCGAGGCGCTGCATCGCGACGAGGTCGCGAAAGCGCAAGCGGCCCTTCGCATCGAGCAGCTGGAGCAGCAGGCGTTGGAGCAGTTCGGTATGGCGGTGGCCGACCTGGTCGCCGAGTACGGGCCGGACGTGCCGTTGCCGCCGACCGCACTCGAGATGGCCGAGTATGAGCAGGCCAAGGAGCGCGGCGAGCAGGTCAGCGCGCCCACACCTATGGCGTTCGATCGGCCCACGCAGGAACGCCGCGCGAAGAAGGCAGAGAAGGAACTGGCCGAACTCGGCCGCGTGAATCCCTTGGCGCTGGAGGAGTTCGCCGCGCTCGAGGAGCGCTACAACTTCCTTTCCACTCAGCTGGAGGATGTCAAGGGTGCGCGTAAGGACCTGATGGACGTCATCGCCGACGTCGACGAGCGCATCCTGCGGGTCTTCACCGAGGCTTACGCCGACGTGGAGGCCGAGTTCAGTCAGGTGTTCCAAACACTGTTCCCCGGCGGCGAGGGTCGGCTGCTGCTGACCAACCCCGGCGACATGCTCACCACCGGTATCGAGGTCGAGGCCCGCCCGCCGGGCAAGAAGGTCAAGCGGTTGTCGCTGCTGTCCGGCGGTGAGAAGTCACTGACCGCGGTGGCGATGCTGGTGGCGATCTTCCGGGCGCGCCCGTCACCGTTCTATGTCATGGACGAGGTCGAGGCCGCGCTGGACGACGTGAACCTGCGCCGCCTGATCAGCCTGTTCGAGCAGCTGCGGGAGAAGTCGCAGCTGATCGTCATCACCCACCAGAAGCCGACCATGGAGGTCGCCGACGCGCTGTACGGCGTCACCATGCAGGGTGACGGCATCACCCAGGTGATCTCGCAGCGCATGCGCGGCCAGGAGTTGGTCTCCAACACCTGACACAATGTTCGCGTGTCGGAAGGTCTCTGGATCGCGATAGCGGTCGTCGCAGTTCTCGTTGTCACCGCCCTGGTGGTTGGATTCGTCCGCTACCGGCGAAGCCGTATTTCGCTGTCAGCGCCGGAGGAAACTCCCAAGCTGGATCGTTCGGGCGGCTACACGGCGTCGTCGGGCATCACGTTCAGCAGTTCCGACACTGCGGAGAAGCTACCGACCGTCGGTGACGACGCCGAGATTCCGCGCGATTCGCGCAAACGCACCATCGCCGATGTCCAGCTGCCCGAGCCGGCAGTCGTGGCCGAACCGGACGTGCCGGAAGTGGCCGCCGAGCCGGAGCCGACCCTTGCGCCCGAACCCGAGCCGACCGTTGCGCCCGAGCCCGAGGCCGCCCTTGAACCCGAGCCGGAACCTCAGCCCGGGCCGGCGGCCGAGGCCGCCCCGCGCGACGAGATCGCACCCACCGCAGGCCGGCTGGAGCGCCTGCGCGGCCGCCTCGCCAAGTCGCAGACCACGCTGGGCCGCAGCATGCTGGGCCTGCTGGGCGGCGGCGACCTGGATGAGGACTCCTGGGAGGCGATCGAAGACACCCTACTGGTCGCCGATCTGGGTCCGGTCACCACGGAATCGGTCGTCACCGCGCTGCGTAGCCGGATGGCCGCCGCCAACGTGCGGACCGAGGCCGACGCCCGCGCCGTGCTGCGCGAGGTGCTGATCAACGAACTGAGGACCGACCTGGACCGGTCGATCAAGGCGCTGCCGCACGCGGACAAGCCGTCAGTGCTGCTGGTGGTCGGCGTCAACGGCGCCGGCAAGACCACCACCGTCGGCAAGCTGGCTCGCGTGCTGGTGGCCGACGGGCGCCGTGTCGTGCTCGGCGCGGCCGACACCTTCCGTGCGGCCGCCGCCGATCAGTTGCAGAGCTGGGGCTCCCGTGTCGGCGCCGACACCGTGCGCGGCCCTGAGGGCGCGGACCCGGCCTCCGTGGCGTTCGACGCTGTCGACAAGGGCATCGCAGCGGGCGCTGACGTCGTCGTGGTCGACACGGCGGGCCGGCTGCATACCAAGACCGGCCTGATGGATGAGCTCGGCAAGGTCAAGCGCGTGGTCGAGAAGCGCGCCAAGGTCGACGAGGTGCTGCTGGTCCTCGACGCCACCATCGGTCAGAACAGTCTGCCGCAGGCCCGCGTCTTCGCCGAGGTCGTCGACATCACCGGCGTGGTGCTCACCAAGCTCGACGGAACCGCCAAGGGCGGCATCGTGTTCCGGGTGCAGCAGGAGCTCGGCGTGCCGGTCAAGCTCGTCGGCCTCGGCGAGGGGCCCGACGACCTGGCGCCCTTCGAGCCCGCGGCCTTCGTCGACGCCCTCCTGGGGTAACTGACCTCCGACGAGCAGTCACCTATGCACCCCGAAACTTCGGCGTCTCGGGGTGCATAGGTGACTGCTCGGGGAGTGCTCACAAGGGACGCCCGGGGCGATGAAGAGGGCCTTAACCGGGCCGAAACGTAACTGGCCGATCCGTTCACATATGCGAAACGCCCGCGCGCCGTCGGCGAAACAACCGATGCGCAAAGTTCTGGCCTAGGTCATCGGCGTCTGCCCGTGACATAGGTGAAGGAGGAAGCGGCCAGTGGATGGATTCCCTATCTTGGGCACGCCGGACACCGGTGACACAGCATGGATGTTGGCGAGCTCAGCGCTCGTGCTGCTGATGACACCGGGTCTGGCGTTCTTCTACGGCGGCATGGTGCGCCGTAAGGGCGTGCTCAACATGATCATGATGAGCGTCAGCGCCATGGGCGTCGTCACCGTGTTGTGGGTGCTGTTCGGCTACTCGATGGCATTCGGCAACGACACGTGGAACTTCGTCGGCGATCCCACTCAATATTGGGGACTCAAGGGCCTGATCGGCGGTAACTCGCTGGTGCCGCACCTGGCGGCGGGAGCCACCGCAGCGGTCAAGATTCCACTCGCGGGGACCATCCCGCAGCTGGTCTTCGTGGCGTTCCAGTTGATGTTCGCGATCATCACCGTCGCCCTGATTTCCGGCGCCGTCGCTGACCGCCTCAAGTTCGGCGGCTGGCTGCTGTTCGCCGGTCTGTGGGCCACCTTCGTCTACTTCCCGGTCGCCCACTGGGTGTTCGCGTTCGACGGCATCACCGGCGAGCACGGCGGCTGGATTGCCAACCACCTCAAGGCAATCGACTTCGCCGGTGGTACCGCGGTGCACATCAACTCCGGTACCGCGGGCCTGGTGCTGGCGATCATCCTTGGTAAGCGTGCCGGCTGGCCCACCACCCCGATGCGGCCGCACAACCTGCCGTTCGTCATGCTGGGCGCCGGGCTGCTGTGGTTCGGCTGGTACGGCTTCAACGCCGGCTCGGCGCTGAACTCCGATGGTGTCGCCGCGTCGACGTTCATCACCACCACTGTGGCCACCGCGGCGGCGATGCTGTTCTGGCTGCTGACGGAAAAGATTCGCGATGGGCACGCCACCTCCCTCGGCGCGGCATCGGGCATCGTGGCCGGCCTGGTGGCCATCACCCCGTCCTGCTCGTCGGTCAACGTGCTCGGCGCGCTGGCGATCGGTGCGGGCGCCGGTGTGGTCTGTGCGCTGGCGGTCGGCCTGAAGTTCAAGCTGGGCTTCGACGACGCGCTCGACGTCGTGGGCGTCCACCTGGTCGGTGGTCTGTTCGGCACCCTGATGGTCGGCCTGGTGGCCGCTCCTGAGGCTCCTGCCGCGGTCAAGGGACTGTTCTACGGCGGCGGATTCGACCAGCTGTGGCGTCAGGCCGTCGGCGCGTTCGCGGTGCTTGCGTACTCGGCGATCGGTACCGCTATCTTGGCCTTGATCGTCAAGTACACCATCGGCCTGCGCCTCGACAGCGAGGACGAGGCAAACGGTATCGACGAGGCCGAACACGCGGAAACCGCTTATGAATTCGCGTGATCGGGAAGGATTTACGGTGACATCCACGGGTATCGCGGTTATTTGGAAGGAATTGCTCACATGAAGTTGATCACGGCGATCGTCAAGCCGTTCACGCTCGAAGACGTCAAGACCGGTCTGGAGCAAATGGGAATCCTCGGGATGACCGTCAGCGAGGTGCAGGGCTACGGGCGCCAGAAGGGCCACACCGAGGTCTACCGCGGCGCTGAGTACTCGGTGGACTTCGTGCCCAAGGTGCGGGTCGAGGTCATCGTCGACGACGCGTCGGTCGACAAGGTCGTGGATGTCATCGTGCAGGCTGCGCGGACCGGCAAGATCGGTGACGGCAAGGTGTGGGTGACCTCCGTCGAGACCGTGGTGCGGGTCCGCACGGGTGAACGGGGCAGCGACGCCATCTGACGGCGGCTGACTACCAGATGACAAAGCAGACACCAGATTCCGCTGCCGGAGCCGACGACACTTCGGTTTCGCAGGCTTCGGCAGCGGGATCACCCCGTCCGGCGAGCGACCTGAGTGCTGCCGTCGAGCAGCTGCTTGCCGGCGGCGCGCGCCGCCTCGACTCGGCGGCACTGCGAGAGGCCCTGGTTGATCTGTATGAATTCTGGCTTACCGCAAAAGCAACCGAGATCGGCATCACCGAGACCAGTGGGTTCGCCATCGTGGCGACCGGCGGCCTCGGACGGCGGGAAATGCTGCCGTACTCGGACCTGGATTTGATGCTGTTGCACGACGACCTACCGCAGGACGTCGTGACCGAGGTCGCCGAAGCGCTGTGGTACCCGTTGTGGGACGCCAACATTCATCTCGACCACAGCGTCCGCACCGTGCCGCAGGCACTCAAGACGGCGGCCGGTGACACCTCTGCCGGCCTGGCCATGCTCGACGCCCGTCACATTGCCGGCGATTCGGATCTGTCGTCCCTGCTGGTGGGCGGCGCCCGGCGGCAGTGGCGGACCGGGATCACGTCCCGTTTCACCGAATTGATCGAGCACGCCGCGGCCCGGTGGGAACGTTCCGGTCAGATCGCGCATCGCGCCGAACCGGATCTGAAGAGTGGCCGCGGCGGCCTGCGTGATGTGCAGCTGCTCAACGCGCTGGCCATGGCGCAGTTGGCCGACGTGTACCCGAGTCGTTCGGTGGCCTCGCCGATCGGCACCCTGGGAGACGCGCATCTGGCGCTGCTCAACGTCCGGACCGAGCTCCATCGCGTCTCTCACAAGGGTCGCGAGATGGTGCTCGCCCAGTACGCCGACGAGGTCGGCGCCGCGTTGGGCATCGGTGACCGCTTCGACCTGGCGCGCATGATCAGCGATGCCGCCCGCACCATCACCTTCTACGTGGACGCCGGGGTGCGTACCGCGGGTAATGCCTTGCCGCGCAGAGGCTTCGCGGCACTCAAACGGCCGATCCGGCGTCCACTGGACGAGGGCGTGCTGGAGTTCGGCGGCGAGGTCATCCTGGCGCGCGACGCCAAGCCGCAGCGCGACCCCGGCCTGATACTGCGCGTAGCGGCCGCGGCGGCGACCAACGGACTGCCCATCGCGGCCTCGACGCTGGCGCGGCTCGTCGAGTCGGCGCCCGAACTGCGGGCCCCCTGGCCGCGAGAAGCGCTCAACGACCTGCTGGTGATGCTGGCAGCCGGGCCGGGCGCGGTGGCCACCGTGGAGGCCCTCGACCGGACCGGATTGTGGGGTCGGCTGTTCCCGGAGTGGGGCGCGATCCGCGACCTGCCGCCACGCGACGTCGTGCATATCTGGACCGTCGACCGCCACCTGATCGAAACCGTTTCCCGGGCAAGCGCTTTCACGACCCGGGTGGACCGGCCTGATCTGCTGGTGCTGGGTGCGCTGCTGCACGACATCGGCAAGGGTCGGGGCGGCGATCACAGTGTGATCGGCGCCGAACTGGCCAACCAGATCGGTATCCGGCTGGGCCTGTGGCCTGCCGACATCGAGGTGCTGGTCAAGATGGTGCGCTATCATCTGCTGCTGCCGGAGACCGCCACTCGTCGAGACCTGCAGGACCCCAACACCATTGCGTCGGTGGTCGACGCGCTCGGCGGCGACGGGCTGCTTTTGGAGCTGCTGCACGCGCTGGCCGAGGCGGATTCGCTCGCTACCGGCCCCGGCGTCTGGGGCGATTGGAAGGCCTCCCTGATCGGCGATCTGGTCCGGCGATGCCGGTTGGTAATGGCGGGGGAGAGCCTGCCGCACCCCGATCCCATTGACCCGCAACTACTTTCGCGGGCGAATCAAAGCGGTGTCCACGTGGAACTCACCGCGGCGGACAGTGCGCACCTGTTCAACGTCACGATGCTCGCTCCGGACCGGCGCGGGCTGCTGTCCAAAGCCGCCGGGGTACTGGCCCTGCACTCGCTGCGGGTGCATTCGGCGTCGGTCAACAGCCACGACGGGCTGGCGATCAACACGTTCGTGGTGTCGCCGCACTTCGGCTCTCCGCCCGCTGCCGAACTGCTGCGTCAGCAGTTCATCCTGGCGCTCGACGGCGATCTCGACGTGATCGCCGCGCTGGAGCAGCGGGACGACGAAACGCCGGCCCTGACCCGGCGGGCCGGTGAGATTCCGGCAGCCGTCCCCGGCTACCACACGATCGCGCCGCCCCGCGTGCGATGGTTCGAGGGCTCCTCGGCCGGTGAGCTGGTGGTCCAGATTCGCAGCACGGACCGGCCCGGCCTGCTCGCCCGGCTGGCCGCGGTGGTCGAGCGCAAGGGCGTGGACGTGTCCTGGGCCAAGGTGACGACGCTGGGTGCGACCGTCGTCGACGCCTTCGGTCTGCGGGTTCCGGAGGCCTTCACGGCCGCCGAGGCCCGGACAGCGCTCGAGCAGGACCTGTACGCAGTGCTGCCGGCCCCGCTGCCGGTCAAGCCGGCGTCGGCGGCCAGCTGAGAACTGGTCAGCTGGCGCTGACCCGCACCCACGTGTTGTTGACCGCCGCTGTCCCGGTGAACGCATCCACCACGTCCGGATCGTGCAGGTCGTTCACGTTGGCTCCGGACAGCGTGTTGGCATGACGCCAGCCGGTGTTCCTGTGGCCCCAGCCGTGGGGCACCGCAACGGTGCCCGACCGGATGTCGTCGCTGACGTCCAGCGGCAGCTCGATGGAACCGACTGCGGACGTGACCCGAACCA
>Ga0070667_100000729_pt1 | contig 31575 bp, 29 predicted proteins | sample KBSS33metaG_FD_64659 | JGI IMG/M metagenome (GOLD analysis project Ga0070667, IMG submission 64659) | Switchgrass rhizosphere microbial communities from Kellogg Biological Station, Michigan, USA - KBS S3-3 metaG | ecosystem: Host-associated > Plants > Roots > Rhizosphere > Soil ...
TCGACTACTACGGCTCGATGGTGCCGATCAGCCAGGTCGCCAACGTGTCGCTGCTCGATGCGCGCACGATCAGCGTCCAGCCCTGGGAGAAGGGCATGGGCGCGAAGATCGAGAAGGCGATTCGCGAGTCCGACCTCGGCCTGAACCCGGCGACGCAGGGCGACCTGCTGCGCGTGCCGATGCCGGCGCTGACCGAGGAGCGCCGCCGCGAGCTGACCAAGGTCGTGCGCCACGAAGGCGAGGACGCCCGCATCGCGGTGCGCAACCTGCGTCGCGACGCCAACGAGCACGCCAAGAAGCTGCTCAAGGACAAAGAGATCAGCGAAGACGAGGAGCGCCGTTCGCTGGACGAACTGCAGAAGCTCACCGACCGCTCGATCGCCGAGATCGACCGGCTCGTCACGGCCAAGGAAGCCGAGATCATGGCGGTCTGAATTGAGCGCCGTCCCCGCCTTCGACCTGCGCGCGGCCGTGCCGCGCCACGTGGCCATCGTGATGGACGGCAATGGCCGCTGGGCCAAGCGGCGCTTCATGCCGCGCTTCTTCGGCCACAAGGCGGGCGTCGACGCGCTGGTGCGCACGGTGCTGAGCTGTGCCGATCGCGGCGTCGAATACCTGACGGTGTTCGCCTTTTCGTCCGAGAACTGGAAGCGCCCGACCGAAGAGGTGTCGGGGCTGATGGGGCTGGTGTTGGTGGCGGTGGCCAAGTACCTCGCCAAGCTTGCGGACAAGGGCGTGCGCATTCGCATCGTCGGCGATCGCAGCCAGGTCTCCGACAAGCTGCGCCAGGCCTGGGAACAGGCCGAATCGAGCACGCAGCACAACACTCGCATCACCCTGTCGGTGGCCTTCAACTACGGCGGTCGCTGGGACATCGTCCAGGCCTGCCGCCAGGCGATCATCGACGGCGTGCCGGCCGCTGCGCTCGACGAGGCCGCGCTGAACAAGTACATGGCGCTGAGCCATGCGCCCGACCCCGACCTGTTCATCCGCACCGGCGGCGAGGTGCGCATCAGCAACTTCCTGCTGTGGCAGGCGGCGTACTCGGAGCTGTTCTTCAGCGACTGTCTCTGGCCGGAGTTCGACGATGCCGAACTCGACGCAGCTTTTGCCGCCTACGCCAAGCGCGATCGCCGCTTCGGCGCGGTCGACAGTGCGGCCCATGCCCCGACGCTCGACCGGGCCTGACCATGCTGAAGCAGCGGGTCATCACCGCGCTCGTGTTGATCGCCTTCCTGCTGCCGGCGTTGTTTGCGCCAATGACCTGGCCGTTCGCGCTGCTGTCACTGCTGCTGATCGCTGCGGCCGGCTGGGAATGGGCCCGCTTGAACGGCGCGGCCGGCGCCGCCATCGCGATGGGCGCGGCGCTCGCCGCGGCCTGCGCGTTGGCGCTGTGGGCCGGCTGGGGGGCCGCGCCGCCGCGCCTCGCGTGGTGGCTGGCGCTGCTGGTTTGGGTGCTGGGCGGTGCGTTCGTGCTGCGCGGCGGGCCGCGCGGCTGGTCGACCGTCCCGATCGTCGCGCGCTGTGTGCTGGGGCTGTTGCTGCTCTGGACCGCGTGGCTCGCGCTTGCCGCGGCGAAGAACGTCGGCGTCAATTTCATCCTGTCGGTGTTCTGCCTGGTCTGGGCCGCCGACATCGCCGCCTACTTCGGCGGCAAGGCCTTCGGCAAGCGCAAGCTCGCGCCGGCGATCAGCCCCGGCAAGAGCTGGGAGGGCGTCTGGAGCGGCATGGCCGGTGCGCTCGCGCTCGCCGCGTTCTGGCTTTGGCTCGACAGCGCATTCAGCACCGATTCACCGAGCCTGTACTCGCGGCTGAATGGCCGCTTCGGCATGGCCGGCGTCGTGCTCGTGGTCGTGTTCCTGGCCGCGATGAGCGTGGTCGGCGACCTGTTCGAGTCGCTGGTCAAGCGGGCCGCGGGCGCGAAGGACAGCAGCGCGCTGCTGCCCGGTCACGGCGGCGTGCTGGACCGGGTCGACGCGTTGCTGCCGGTATTCCCGATCGCGCTGGCGTTGGTGAGCCTGTGAGATGAGCGCCTTGACCACCCCATCGGCCCGCGGCGCGCGCCAGCGCGTGTGCATCCTCGGGGCGACCGGCTCGGTCGGCACCAGCACGCTGGACGTGGTCGCGCGCCACCCGGACCGATTCGAGGTGTTCGCGCTGAGCGCGCACAGCCGCGTCGAGGATCTGCTGCGGCAATGCATCGCCTGGCGGCCGCGCTTTGCCGCGCTGCCCGATGCCGCGCAGGCCCATGATCTGCGCGTTCGTCTGCGCGAGCAGGGCATCGCCACCGAAGTGCTCGCGGGGGCGCAGGCCTTGTGCGATCTGGCCGCGCACCCGGAGGTCGACAGCGTGATGGCGGCAATCGTCGGCGCCGCCGGCCTGGCGCCGTGCCTAGCGGCCGCGCGCGCCGGCAAGCGCCTGCTCCTCGCGAACAAGGAGGCGCTCGTCGTCGGCGGGGCGCTGTTCATCGACGCGGTGCACGCAGGCGGCGCAACGTTGCTGCCGATCGACAGCGAGCACTCGGCGATCTTCCAGTGCCTGCCCGAAGACCGCGCCGGCTGGGCGTACCGCATCGACCACATCCTGCTTACCTCGTCCGGCGGCCCGTTCCGCCAGCGCGACCCGGCCACGTTCGGCCAGATCACGCCCGACGAGGCCTGCGCGCACCCGAACTTCGCGATGGGCCGCAAGATCTCGGTCGATTCGGCGACGATGATGAACAAGGCGCTCGAGGTGATCGAGGCGCGCTGGCTGTTCGATCTGGCGCCCGAGCAGATTCGCGTCGTGATCCACCCGCAGCAGATCGTGCATTCGATGGTCGTGTGCCGCGACAACTCGGTGCTCGCGCAGCTCGGCACGCCCGACATGCGGGTGCCGATCGCCTACGGGCTGTCGTTCCCCGAGCGCATCGAGTCGGGCGCGTCGCAGCTCGATTTCACGAGCCTGGCGGCGCTCACGTTTGCGGCGCCTGACTTCAAGCGCTACCCCGGCCTCGCGCTCGCGTGGGAGACGCTGCGCGGCCCCGAAGGCAGCTCCACGGTGCTCAACGCGGCCAACGAGACAGCGGTCGCCGCGTTCCTCGCCGGAACCATCCGCTTCGATCAGATTCACAGCGTGATCGCGCAGGCCCTCGAACACGTCGATGTTCGCTCGGCCGGGCACGACTGCCTCGAGGCGCTGCTCGAGATCGACCATCGCGCACGCCGCCAGGCGGTGCAGTTCGTGAAGGGCCTCGCGCCATGATCATCACCGTGCTTGCTTTCATCCTCACGCTGGGCGTGCTGATCACGATCCACGAGTACGGCCACTACCGCGTCGCGGTCGCCTGTGGCGTCAAGGTGCTGCGCTTCTCGATCGGCTTCGGGCGCGTGCTGTGGCGGCGCCAGGCCACCCCGGACAGCACCGAGTTCGTCGTCTGCGCGCTGCCGCTGGGCGGCTACGTGAAGATGCTCGATGAGCGCGAGGCCCCGGTCGCTCCCGACCAGCTCGGCGGTGCGTTCAACCGCAAGCCGCTGCTGCAGCGCAGCGCGATCGTCGCCGCGGGGCCGGCCGCCAACCTGCTGCTCGCGGTGCTGCTGTACGCCGCCGCGCACTGGATCGGCATCGACGAGGCGAAGGCCGTGATGGGCCCGCCGGTGGCCGCCAGCTTGGCCGATCGGGCCGGGCTGCGCAGCGGCGACTGGGCACGCGAGTGGTCGAGCGACGGCGTCGAGTGGCACGAGCTGCGCTCGATGACCGACCTGCGCTGGGAGGTCATGCAGGCGGCCATGCGCGGTGCGCCGCTGCAGCTGATGCTGACCGATCGCGACGGCCACGCGCGGCGCACTGTCGTGCTGCCGCTCGACACGCTGGGCAGCAGCGAGGTCGACGCCAAGCAGATGCAGCGCATCGGGCTGGGCGCGGCGTTCAGCGAGCCGGTGCTGGGCAAGGTCGTGGCCGGCGGCCCGGCCGACAAGGCCGGCCTGCACGCCGGCGACCGCGTGCTGAGCATCGACGGGACGCCGGTGGCCGACGGCTGGTCGCTGCGCGAGCTGATCGTCGCGAGCGGCCGTGACGGCCGGGCGCGGACCATGCAGTGGCGTGTCGATCGCGACGGCAAGACGATCGAGCTGGCCGTGACGCCCAATGTCGCGCAGGACGGCGGCAAGAGCATCGGGCGGGTCGAGCTCGTGCCGGGCCAGCCGCCCGAAATGGTGACCGTGCGCTATGGCGTGTTCGACGGTCTGTCGCAAGCGGTCGCGCAGACCTGGCAGATGTCGACGCTGACCGTGAAGATGCTGGGCAAGATGGTGATCGGCCAGGCTTCGCTGAAGAACCTCAGCGGGCCGCTGACGATTGCCGATTACGCGGGCCAGTCGGTGCGACTCGGTCTGGCGTACTACCTGGGCTTTCTGGCGGTCGTCAGCGTCGGCCTGGGCGTGCTCAACCTGTTGCCGTTGCCGGTCCTCGATGGCGGGCACCTGATGTATTATCTTTTCGAGGGTGTGACGGGACGGCCGGTCTCCGAGTTGTGGCTTGACCGGCTGCAGCGTGGCGGGGTGGCCATCATGCTCATGATGATGTCCCTGGCTCTCTACAACGATGTGGCCCGCCTCCTGGGCCTGCAATGACCCCGACCGCATGCGCTCCTCCTCCCGCTTGACCTCGTTTCGCCCCTCCATCATTTGCGTCGCGCTGGCCGCTGCCCTGCAGGCCGGCTCAGCGTGGGCGGTCGAGCCCTTCGCGGTCAAGGACATCCGCGTCGAGGGCCTGCAGCGCAGCGACGCCGGCACGGTGTTCGCGTCGCTGCCGTTTCGCATCGGGGACACCTACAGCGACGAGAAGGGCGCCGCCGCGCTGCGCGCGCTGTTCGCCACCGGCCTGTACAAGGACGTGCGCATTGACATCGACGGCAACGTCGTCGTCGTGATCGTCGAGGAGCGGCCGGTCATCGCCAACATCGATTTCGTTGGCCTCAAGGAGTTCGACAAGGACCAACTGGTCAAGTCGCTGCGCGACTTCGGCATCAGCGACGGCCAGCCCTTCGACAAGGCCCTGGCCGACCGCGCCGAGCAGGAGCTCAAGCGCCAGTATCTGACGCGCAGCCTGTACGGCGCCGAGGTCGTGACCACCGTGACGCCGCAGGAGCGCAACCGCGTGAACCTGAGTTTCACGATCACCGAGGGCTCGGCCGCGAAGATCAGCGAGATCCGCATCACCGGCAACAAGGCGTTCTCGGAAAGCACGTTGACGGGCCTGTTCGACCTCAACGCCGGTGGCTGGCTCAATTTCTATACCAAGGCCGACCGCTACTCGCGCGCCAAGCTCGACGCCGACCTCGAAACGCTGCGCGCGTACTACCTGAACCGCGGCTACCTCGAGTTCAACGTCGAGTCGACCCAGGTCGCGATCTCGCCCGACAAGCAGGACATCACGATCACCGTCAACGTGAAAGAGGGCCAGCCCTACACGGTGAGCGGCGTCAAGCTCGAGGGCGACTACCTCGGCAAGGAAGACGACTTCAAAACCCTGGTGCAGATCAAACCCGGCGAGCCGTACCGCGCCGAGACCGTGACGCAGACGACGCGCGCGATGAGCGACCGTTTCGGCACCTTCGGCTATGCGTTCGCGAAGGTCGATGCGCGCCCCGAGATCGACCGCACGAACGGCACCGTGGCGCTGACGATCACCGCCGAGCCGGCGCGGCGCGTCTACATCCGGCGCATCAACGTGTCGGGCAACACCAAGACGCGCGACGAGGTCATCCGGCGCGAGTTCCGCCAGTTCGAATCGAGCTGGTACGACGGGCGCAAGATCAAGCTGTCGCGCGACCGAGTCGACCGGCTCGGCTACTTCAGCGAGGTCACCGTCGACACCAACGAGGTGCCCGGCACCGCCGACCAGGTCGACCTGACGATCGCAGTGAAAGAGAAGGCCACCGGCAACCTGCAGGTCGGTGCCGGCTTCTCGTCGGCCGACAAGCTGTCGCTGTCGGGCTCGATCAAGCAGGAGAACGTGTTCGGCTCCGGCAACTACCTGGGCCTGGAGCTGAACACCAGCAAGTACAGCCGCACGCTAGTGCTCAGCACGATCGACCCGTACTTCACGGTCGACGGCATCTCGCGCTACATCGACGTCTTCTACCGCACCCAGCGCCCGTTGAACAGCCAGGGCGAGGAGTACAAGCTCGTGACGCCGGGCGCGTCGATCCGCTTCGGCGTGCCGTTCAGCGAGTACGACACGGTGTTCTTCGGCATCGGCTACGAGCAGACCAAGATCGAGGGCACGAACCTGCCGGTCAACTACCGCAACTACGTCACCGAGTTCGGCACCACCAGCAGTTCGATACCGCTGACGGTGGGCTGGTCACGCGACAGCCGCGACAGCGCCCTGGTGCCCACGGCCGGCCGCCTGACGAGCCTGAACTTCGACTGGGGCGCCACCGGCGACGCGCAGTACCTGCGCACGAACGCCAAGTTCCAGCAGTACCTGGCGCTGACCAAGAAGTTCACGTTCGGCTTCAATGCCGACCTGTCCTGGGGCAAGGGCCTGGGCGGGCACCCGTACCCGATCTTCAAGAACTTCTACGGTGGCGGTCTGGGCAGCGTGCGTGGTTTCGAGCAGAACTCGCTCGGCCCGGTCGACGTGACCGGCGCGTACATCGGCGGCAACCGCAGGCTGAACCTGAACGGCGAACTCTACCTGCCGATTCCGGGCACCGGCAACGACCGCACCCTGCGCTGGTTCACTTACTTCGACGCAGGCAACGTCTGGGGCGAGAACGACAAGCTCACGCTCGACAGCCTGCGCGCCTCGGCAGGCCTGGGCCTGACCTGGGTCTCGCCGGTGGGGCCGCTGAAGATCAGCTACGGCACGCCGATCCGCAAGAAGCCAGAAGATAGAATCCAGCGTCTTCAATTCCAGATCGGGACAGCGTTCTAATGAAAAGCTCCTCTCTCCAGGCCGGCCTCGCGAGGTTCGCGGTGGCCGCTGCGCTGACACTGGCGGCAACGGCCGGCGCGCACGCCCAGGAAATGAAGATCGGCTTCGTCAACAGCGACCGCGTGCTGCGAGAAGCCACGCTGGCGAAGGCCGCGCAGTCGCGCCTCGAGAGCGAGTTCTCGAAGCGCCAGAAGGAAGGCGAAGACGCTGCGAACAAGCTCAAGACCGCGGCCGACAAGCTCGACAAGGATGCGCCCACGCTCGGCGAGGCCGAGCGCAACCGTCGCCAGCGCGAACTCGTCGACCAAGACCGCGAACTGCAGCGCAAGCGCCGCGAATTCCAGGAAGACCTGAACCAGCGCCGCAACGAGGAACTGGCCTCGGTGGTCGAGCGCGCGAACAAGGTCGTCAAGCAGATCTACGACAGCGAGAAGTACGACCTGATCCTGCAGGGCGACGTCGTGATCTTCGCCAGCCAGCGCGTGGACATCACCGACAAGGTCATCAAGGCCCTGAACGCGCAGAGCGGGAAGTGACCCGGTGTGGTCGCCGTCGGGCTGCCTGAACTCGTCGCCGCGCTCGGCGGCGAACTGAGCGGCGACACGCTATCGGTCGCCGCCGCGCGGATCGACCGGATCGGCCCGTTCGAAGGCGCCACGCCGTCGACCATCACCTTCGTCGCGAACCCGCGGCTGCAGCCCTTGCTGGCTGCCAGCGCAGCTGGCTGCGTGATCGTCGGCCCGGCGCTGCGTGACGAAGCGGCGTTGCGCGGGCCGACCATCGTCACGCCCGACCCCTACCTCTACTTCGCCAGGCTCACGCAGTGGTGGGCGGCGCGCACACGGCTGCCGGCCGTGGTCGGCGTCCACCCCAGTGCCGTGGTCGACGCGTCGGCGCACATCGCGGCGAGCGCCTCGATCGGCGCGCTCGCGGTGATCGAGGCCGGCGCGCGCATCGACGAAGGCGCGGTCGTCGGAGCGCAGTGCTTCATCGGGCGCGATGCGGTGGTCGGCGCCGCGACGCGGCTGGCCGCACGCGTCACCTTGCACGAACGCTGCGTGATCGGCGCCCGCGGCGTGGTGCACAGCGGCGTGGTGATCGGTGCCGACGGCTTCGGCTTCGCACCCGACGAGGGTCGGTGGGAACGGATCGAACAGCTCGGTGCGGTGCGCATCGGCGACGACGTGGACATCGGCGCGAACACCTGCATCGACCGCGGCGCGCTCGGCGACACGCTGATCGGCAACGGCGTCAAGCTCGACAACCTGATCCAGATCGGTCACAACGTGCGCATCGGCGACCATTCGGCGCTGGCCGGCTGCGTGGGTGTCGCCGGCAGCGCGACGATCGGCAAGCACGTCACGATCGGCGGCGCCGGCATGATCGCGGGCCACCTCGAGATCATCGATCACGTGCACATCTCGGGCGGCACCCTGGTGAGCCACTCGATCCGCAAGGCGGGCCACTACACCGGTGTGTTCCCCATCGACGACAATGCCGCCTGGGAGAAGAATGCGGCCACGCTGCGCAACCTGCACCGCCTGCGCGAGCGGGTGAAGGCGCTCGAAAAGAGCGTGCGCGACAATGCGGCCGCCGACAAGAACGACACGACAGGCACGTCATCATGAGCATGGACATCCACGAGATCCTGAAGCGGCTTCCGCACCGCTACCCGTTCCTGCTGGTGGACCGTGTGCTCGAGCTCGAGAAGGGCAAGCGCATCCTGGCGCTGAAGAACGTGACGATGAACGAGCCGTACTTCGTCGGCCACTTCCCGCACCGTCCGGTGATGCCCGGCGTGATCATGCTCGAGGCGCTGGCGCAGGCCGCGGCGATCCTGGCGTTCGACAACATCGGCGTGCTGCCCGACGACAAGACCGTCTTCTACTTTGCCGGCATCGACAACGCGCGCTTCAAGCGCCCGGTCGAGCCCGGCGATCAGCTGATGCTGCACGCCACGCTCGAGCGCAGCCGCGCCGGCATCGTCAAGTTCTCGGCGCGGGCGCTGGTGGGCGACACCGTGGCCGTCGAGGCTGGGCTGATGTGCACGATGCGCCGCGTGGCCTGAGCTTCTCGCGCGCGGCCCTGCATGGCGAAGAACATCCACCCCACGGCGATCGTCGAGAACGGCGCCGACCTGGATTCGAGCGTCACGGTCGGCGCCTACAGCATCGTGCGCGCCGGTGTGCGCGTCGCAGCGGGCACCGGCATCGGCCCGCACTGCGTCATCGAAGGGCGCACGACGATCGGCCGCGACAACCGCATCTTCCAGTTCTGCTCGATCGGCGCGGTACCACAGGACAAGAAATACGCGGGCGAAGACACCGAACTGGTGATCGGCGACCGCAACACGATTCGCGAGTTCTGCACCTTCAACCTCGGCGTGCCGCAGGCGGGCGGCATCACGCGCGTGGGCAGCGACAACTGGATCATGGCCTACACCCACATCGCGCACGATTGCGAGGTCGGTAACCACACCACGCTGGCGAACAACACGACGCTTGGCGGTCATGTGCAGCTCGGCGATTGGGTCACGATCGGCGGGTTGGTCGGCATCCATCAATTCGTCAAGATCGGCGCACACGCGATGGCCGGCTTCGGCAGCGCGGTCACGCAAGACGTGCCGCCCTACATGATGGTCGACGGCAACCCGCTGGCGGTGCGCGGCTTCAACATCGAGGGGCTGCGGCGGCGCGGTTTCGGGCCCGAGCGTCTGGCCGCGGTGAAGCAGATGCATCGCCTGCTCTACCGCAACGGCCTAAGCTTCGACGCGGCGCGCGAGGCGATCGTCGCGCTGGGTGCCCAGACGCCCGAAGCGGCAGACGACATCGCGATGATGAGCGAGTTTCTCGCTCGCGTTTCGCGCGGCATCGCCCGCTAGCATGACCGCGATGGATCCCACAGCCCCTCGCTTCGCGATGGTGGCCGGCGAAGCGTCGGGCGATCTGCTCGGCGGCCTGCTGCTCGGCGGCCTGAAGGCGCGCTGGCCCCAGCTGCACGCGGCCGGCATCGGCGGGCCGCGCATGGTCGCGCAGGGCTTCGAGGCCTGGTGGCCGCACGACAAGCTGTCGGTCAGCGGCTATGTCGAGGTGCTGAGCCACTACCGTGAGATCTCCGGCATCCGCCAGCAGTTGACCGAGCGCCTGCTGAGTGCCGACGCGGCGGATCGCGCCGACATCTTCGTCGGCATCGATGCGCCCGACTTCAATCTCGACCTCGAGGCCAAGCTCAAGGCGCAGGGCATGAAGTCGATCCACTTCGTCAGCCCGTCGATCTGGGCCTGGCGCGGCAAGCGCATCGAGAAGATCCGGCGCGCGACCGACCTGGTACTGTGCCTGTTCCCGTTCGAGCCGGCGATCTACGCCAAGCAGGGCGTGCCGGCCGCGTACGTCGGCCACCCGCTGGCCGATGTGATCCCGCTGGAGGTGCCGCGCGCCGGCGCGCGCGCGAGCCTGGGGCTGGCCGACGACGCCACCGTCGTCGCGCTGCTACCCGGCAGCCGCCGCGCCGAAGTGCAGTACATCGCGCCGCGCCTGCTGCAGGCGGCGGCCGAGATGCACCGGCAGCGTGCTGGCCTGCGCTTCGTGCTGCCGGTCGTGCCGGGGCTGCGCCATGTCGTCGAGCCACTGCGCAAGCAGTTCGCGGCCGATATCGCGATCGACCTGCTCGACGGCCGCTCCCACGAGGCGCTCGCGGCCTGCGACGTGACCTTGATCGCCAGCGGCACCGCGACGCTGGAAGCGGCGCTGTTCAAGCGGCCGATGGTCATCACCTACGTGATGCACGCGCTGAACTGGCAGATGATGAAGCGGATGAACTACCAGCCCTGGGTCGGCCTGCCGAACATCCTGCTGAACGAGTTTGCGGTGCCCGAGTTCCTGCAGGGCGATGCGACGCCGGCCGCGCTCGCGCAGGCGGCGTTCGAATGGCTGGACGACCCGGCGCGCTGCGACGCCTTGCGCCTGCGATTCGAGGCGCTGCACCGCGAGCTGCGCTGCAACACCGCCGAGGCGGCCACGAATGCGATCGAAAAAGTTCTGGCGGGCTGAGCAGCTCGGCCTGGTCTTCGACGCGCCGGGCCTGCTGGCCGGCGTCGACGAGGCGGGCCGCGGCCCGTTGGCCGGGCCGGTGGTGGCGGCCGCGGTGATCCTGGACGATCTGCGACCGATCAAGGGGCTGAACGACTCGAAGCAACTGAGCGCACGGGTGCGCGACCGTCTGTACGACGAGATCCACGCGAAGGCGCTGTGCTTCAGCATCGCGCAGGCCAGCGTCGAGGAGATCGACACGCTGAACATCCTGCAGGCCACGCTGCTGGCGATGCGCCGCGCGGTCGAAGGGCTGCGGCTGCGGCCGAACAAGGTGCTGGTCGATGGCAACCGGCTGCCGGTGCTGAAGATCGCGGCCGAGGCGATCGTCCAGGGCGATGCGAAGATCAAGGCAATCTCGGCGGCGTCGATTCTCGCGAAGGTCTTCCGCGACCGGCTGTGCCAGGAACTGCACCAGCAGCATCCGCAGTACGGCTTCGATGGCCACAAGGGTTACCCGACGCCGGAACATCTGGCCGCGTTGAAGGCGCACGGGGTGTGTCCGCACCACCGCCGCAGCTTCGCGCCGGTGCGCGCGTTGCTGTGAGATGAGCTCACCGATCAGAGCGATCAGCTCGCGCGACAACCCGCTGCTGGTGCGACTGCGCAAGCTCGCCGCCGACCCGGTCGCCTATCGCAAGCTGGGCGAGGTCTGGATCGAGGGCGAGCATCTTTGTTCCGCCTTCACGCAGCGCGGCGGCGTGGCGGCGCAGGCGGTGATCAGTGAAGCCGGCTGGCAGACACCGGCGCTGCGCGCGCTGGCCGGTACCGCGGCGGCCGTCGCGGTCGTGCCCGAGGCCCTGATGGCCGGCCTGAGTGCACTCGAATCGCCGCCGCCGCTCGCGTTTGCACTGCCCTGGTCGGGCCCGGGCGAACTCGATGCGACGACACCCAGCGTCGTGCTCGATCGGCTGCAGGACGCCGGTAACGTCGGCAACATCCTGCGCAGTGCGGCGGCCTTCGGCTTCCCTCAGGTGATCGCGCTCAGGGGCACGGCCGCACTGTGGTCGCCGAAGGTGCTGCGCGCCGGCATGGGCGCGCACTTCGGGCTGCGGCTGGTCGAGGGCATCGATGCCGATGCGTTGGCGCCGCTGCAGGTGCCGCTGCTGGCGACGAGCTCGCACGCGACGCTGACGATTCACGAGTCATCGCTGCCATGGCCCTGCGCCTGGGTGCTGGGCCACGAAGGGCAGGGCGTGTCGGCGGCGCTGCTGCGGCGCTGCGCGCAGACGCTGCGCATTGCGCAGCCGGGCGGCGAGGAATCGCTCAACGTGGCGGCGGCCGCCGCCGTGTGCTTGTACGAATCCGTGCGGCGACGCGGCTAGTACATCAACCGGTCCGGCCGCAGGTCGCGCAGGATCGTCGTCGCGATCTCCTCGATCGACTTGTGCGTCGACGACAGCCACGCGATGCCCTCGCGGCGCATCATCGTCTCGGCCTCGCGGACTTCGTAGCGGCAGTTCTCGACCGCGGCGTACTTGCTGCCGGGCCGGCGCTCGTTGCGGATGTGGCTCAGGCGCTCGGGGTCGATCGTCAGGCCGAAGCACTTCTTCTTGAACGGCGCCAGCATCGATGGGATGGCGCCGCGATCGAAGTCTTCCGGGATCAGCGGGTAGTTCGCGGCCTTGATGCCGTGCTGCATCGCCAGGTACAACGAGGTCGGCGTCTTGCCGCTGCGGCTGACGCCGACCAGGATCACGTCGGCACTTGCCAGGTTCTTCGCCGACTGGCCGTCGTCGTGCGCGAGCGAGAAGTTGATCGCCTCGATGCGATCGGTGTACTCCTGACTCTTCGACACGTCGGCGAAGCGGCCGACCCGGTGGTTCGAGGTCATGGCGAACTCGGCCTCCAGCGGTTCGATGAAGGTGTTGAACATGTCGAGCACCAGGCCCTTCTGTTCGACGCCGGCGCTGCCATCCTTCAGGATCGCGAGGATCTCCGGGTTCACCAGCGTGATGAAGACGATCGGCTTCTGGCCTTCGCTGTCGGCGGTGTGGTTGATCTCGCGCAGCACCTGGTGCGCCTTGTCGGCGGTGTCAATGAAGGGGCGGCGTACATGCCGCGACCGGACCGCGAATTGCGACATGATCGAGTTGCCGAAGGTCTCGGCAGTGATGCCGGTGCCGTCGGAGATGAAGAACACGGTGCGTTGGGCCATGGTGTGGTGCAGTGAAGGCGAGAGTGGGCCTGGCGACGATGATAGGCAGTTCGACCGTAAAATCGGCCGCATCCTTCCCGCCCGCCCCCCCGATGAACGCCATGGCCCGCTGCACCCGACCCTCGCCGGGGTTCGCGCGTGCGCGCCCGGCGCCGGTGGTGCCCCCCGCCCTCGAGCACGGCTCGGGCCTGGGCCATGAAGCACCCGTTTTTCACCATCCCGGAGCTTTGTCATGTCAAGCAACCCCCTGGCGACCGCCCTGGTCGCCCCGTTTCAACACCTGAGAATGACCGACGTCGAGTCGGTGGGCGGCAAGAACGCCTCGCTCGGCGAAATGATCAGCCAACTGGCCGCCTCGGGCGTGCGCGTGCCGGGCGGCTTCGCCACCACGGCGCATGCGTTCCGCCAGTTCCTGCAGCACGCGGGGCTCGACAAGCGCATCGAAGCGCGCCTGGCGACCCTGAACACCGACGACGTGCGCGCACTGGCCGAAGCCGGTGCCGAGATCCGCCACTGGATCGAGGCGACGCCGTTTCCGCCCGAACTCGACGCGGCGATCGGCGCCGAGTTCGCGAAGCTGACGGCGGGCCATCCGAACGCCTCGTTCGCGGTGCGCTCGTCCGCGACGGCCGAGGACCTGCCCGACGCCTCGTTCGCCGGCCAGCAGGAGACCTTCCTGAACGTCGTCGGCATCGACGAGGTGCTCGCGAAGATGAAGGAGGTGTTCGCGAGCCTGTACAACGACCGTGCGATCAGCTACCGCGTGCACAAGGGCTTCGCGCACAGCGACGTGGCGCTGTCCGCCGGTGTGCAGCGCATGGTGCGCTCGGACCTGGGCGCGGCCGGCGTCATGTTCACGATCGACACCGAATCGGGCTTCGACCAGGTCGTGTTCATCACCTCGAGCTACGGCCTGGGCGAGACGGTGGTGCAGGGCGCCGTGAACCCGGACGAGTTCTATGTGCACAAGCCCGCGCTGCGCGCCGGCAAGCACGCGATCATCCGCCGCAACCTCGGCTCGAAACTGATCAAGATGGAGTTCGCCTCGCCCGAGGAGAAGGCCGCGAGCGGGCGCCTGGTGAAGACCGTCGACACCCTGCACGAGCAGCGCAACCGCTATTCGCTCAGCGACGCCGACGTGGCCGAACTCGCCGGCTACGCGCTGACGATCGAAGCGCACTACGGCCGGGCGATGGACATCGAGTGGGGCAAGGACGGCGCCGACGGCAAGCTCTACATCCTGCAGGCCCGACCCGAGACGGTGAAGAGCCAGCAGGAGGGCAAGCTCGAGCAGCGCTACAAGCTCAAGGGCAGCGGCACGGTGCTCGCCGAGGGGCGCGCGATCGGCCAGAAGATCGGCACCGGGCCGGTGCGCATTGTCCACAGCATCGCCGACATGGACCAGGTGCAGGCCGGCGACGTGCTCGTCACCGACATGACCGACCCGAACTGGGAGCCGGTGATGAAGCGCGCCAGCGCGATCGTCACGAACCGCGGCGGCCGCACCTGCCACGCGGCGATCATCGCGCGCGAACTCGGCATCCCGGCGGTGGTCGGTTGCGGCGACGCGACCGAGGTGCTGACCGAGGGCGCGCTCGTCACGGTGGCCTGTTCGGAAGGCGATACCGGCTACATCTACGACGGGTTGCTCGAGACCGAGGTCAGCGACGTGCAGCGCGGCGAACTGCCGGCCTGCCCGGTGAAGATCACGATGAACGTGGGCAACCCGCAGCTCGCGTTCGACTTCGCGCAGATGCCCAACAGCGGCGTCGGACTGGCGCGGCTCGAGTTCATCATCAACAACAACATCGGCGTGCACCCGAAGGCGATCCTCGACTACCCGAACATCGACAGCGACCTGAAGAAGGCGGTCGAGAGCGTGGCCCGCGGCCACGCGTCGCCGCGCGCGTTCTACGTCGACAAGCTGACGGAGGGCATCGCGACGATCGGCGCGGCGTTCTGGCCGAAGCCGGTGATCGTGCGCCTGTCGGACTTCAAGAGCAACGAGTACCGCAAGCTGATCGGCGGCTCGCGCTACGAGCCGGAGGAAGAGAACCCGATGCTGGGTTTCCGTGGCGCGTCGCGCTACGTCAGCGAGGCCTTCGGCGAGGCCTTCGCGATGGAGTGCGAGGCGTTGAAGCGGGTGCGCGACGACATGGGGCTGACCAACGTCGAGATCATGGTGCCCTTCGTGCGCACGCTGGCGCAGGCCAAGGCGGTGATCGGCATGCTGGCCGACCGTGGCCTGAAGCGCGCGGCCGACGGCGGCACCGACGGTTTGCGCATCATCATGATGTGCGAGATCCCGAGCAACGCCGTGCTGGCCGAGGAGTTTCTCGAACACTTCGACGGCATGTCGATCGGCTCGAACGACCTGACCCAGCTCACGCTCGGTCTCGATCGCGATTCGGGCATGGAACTGCTCGCGAAAGATTTCGACGAACGCGACCCGGCCGTCAAGTTCCTGATCTCGCGCGCGATCAAGGCCTGCCGCGCTGCCGGCAAGTACGTCGGCATCTGCGGCCAGGGCCCGAGCGACCACCCGGATTTCGCCGACTGGCTCGCGGACGAAGGCATCGTCTCGATCTCGCTGAACCCGGATTCGGTGGCCGAAACCTGGCGACGCCTGGCGGCGCGCTGAGGCTCCCCGCTACAGCGCCAGCACCATCTGGTCCTTGGCGTGGTACTGCCCCGCGACGCAGATCGCGCGGGGCAGGCTGCCATAGCGCACGAAGTTGAAACCTTTGTACAGCGAAATCGCCGGCTCGTTGCCGGCGGTCACCGTCAGCGTGAGCATCTCCAGATCCGCGGCGCGCCGTGCCTGGGCGATGCAGTCGGCCAGCAGCGCGCGGCCGATGCCGCGCCCCTGGCACTCGTCGCGCACCATCATGCCGACGATGTGGCCGATGTGGCGCACCTTGAGCCGGGCATCGCGTTCGCAGCTGATCGCGCCGAGCAGCGCGGCGCCGTCCCACGCGCCGAGCGTGAACTGGCCGCCCTCGGCGCGCTCGAGGCCGAGACGCGAGCGATAGCTGTCGGGCGTGCGCGCCAGGCCCTCGGTCGCATCCGACGTGAATGCGCTCGGGTGCGCGGCGAGCATCGAATCGCGAAGCGCCTTGTAGGCGGCCAGATCATCCGGGCGCAGCGGGCGGATCGAGAACGCTGCACTCATCCGGGCGCCCCGCCTTCAGCCGCCGATGTAGTGCATCTCGACGCGGCGCTCGCCTTCGGCCATCGCCACGCCGGCGCTGCGCAGCTCCGAGTAGCGGTCGGCGCGCTGTTGCCAGATCAGGCCGATCGCGGCGGCGATCTGCGCGTCGCTGTAGCTGCCACGCAGCAGCGCGCGCAGGTCGTGGCCGTGGCTCGCGAACAGGCACAGGAACAGCTTCCCTTCGGTCGACAGTCGCGCGCGGTTGCAGTCGGCGCAGAAGGCCTGCGTGACGCTGGAGATCACGCCGATCTCGCCGCCGCCGTCGGCATAGCGCCAGCGCTCGGCGGTTTCGCCCAGGATCGTGGGCTCGATCGATTGCAACGGCAATTCGGCATGGATGCGCGCGACGACCTCGTTGGACGGCAGCACCTCGTCCATGCGCCAGCCGTTGGTCGCGCCGACATCCATGTACTCGATGAAGCGCAGCACCGAACCCGAGCCCTTGAAGTGGCGCGCCATCGGCAGGATCTGGTCGTCGTTGGTGCCGCGCTTGACGACCATGTTGACCTTGATCGGCCCGAGCCCCACGGCCTGCGCCGCGTCGATGCCGGCCAGCACTTCGTGCACCGGGAAGTCGGCGTCGTTCATGCGGCGGAACACCGTATCGTCGAGTGCATCGAGGCTGACGGTGATGCGCTGCAGGCCGGCGTCCTTCAGCGCCTTGGCCTTGCGGGCCAGCACCGAGCCGTTGGTGGTCAGGGTCAGGTCGAGCGGCGCACCGTCGGGTGTGCGCAAGGCACTGAGCATGCTGATCAGCACCTCGAGATTCTTGCGCAGCAATGGCTCGCCGCCCGTCAGGCGGATCTTGCGCACACCGTGGGCGACGAAGATCTGCGCGGCACGCGTGATCTCCTCGAAGCTCAGCAGCGAGGCATGCGGAAGAAAGCTGTACTGCTTGTCGAAGACCTCCTTCGGCATGCAGTAGCTGCAGCGGAAGTTGCAGCGGTCGGTGACCGAGATGCGCAGGTCGCGCAGCGGGCGCCCGAGTGCATCACCGAGCAGGCCGGAAGGTGCCGCCGCATCCGACGGAATGCGCGGCACGCTTGCAGCGTAGCGGTGATCGGCGAGCGGAATCACTTTGTCGGCCATGCGGCGATTGTGCCTCGCGGCGCCGGCCCCACAGGCGATGCGGCTGTGGCGGGCCGTTCCTTTCGCCGCGTCAGCGCAGCGTGGTCGCGGGCGCCAGGGTCTGCGTTATCGCCGCGGACGGCAACTCGGCGGCGGCCTGCTCGGCCACGGGTTCGGCGCGTCGTGCACCGGTGAAGCGCTTGGCCCAATAGACGAAACGCATGTCCTCGACACGCACCTCGCCGCCCGGCTTCGGCGCGTGGATGAACTTGCCGTCGCCGATGTAGATGCCGACGTGCGAGAAGGTGCGCCGCAGCGTGTTGAAGAACACCAAGTCCCCGGGCCGCAGCTCGTCGCGCTTGATCGCGAGCAGCCCGGGTGCCTTGGCCTGCTCGTCGGCGCGGCGCGGCAGCACCAGCCCGAGGCTGGTCTCGAAGACCTGGCGCGTGAACCCGCTGCAATCGAAACCGCTGTCGGCGTTGTCGCCGCCACGGCGGTAGCGCACGCCGAGAAAGTTCATCGCGGTCAGCACCATGTCGGAGGCCTTGTCGCGAACTTGCGCGACGAATCCGGGCCCCGCGGCCACCGGCTCCGCCGCGACCGGGGCGATCAGGCCGCTCTCGACGAGGAAGCGGTTGACCGCGTCGGCGGCAGATGCTGCGGCGGCGGCCGGCGGCAAGGGCGCGAAGTCGGCCGGTGCGGCCAGCGCCGGCAGCGCCAGCAGTGCCGCCAGACTCAGACCCGCGAGGCGGCGAGCCCGCAGTGGCCAGCGGTACCGAAATTTCGACATGGCCCGCAGCATAGGTCAGTGGGCGATGCCAGTCAACGTGAAGAAATCTCAATCCCGACAATTACTTGGCGTAGTTTTGTGATGTGAGAAGGAGATCCGGCGAGGGCTTGTCCGTGGCGGCAAAAGCGCCGTGCTTGCGCTATCGTGCGGTCATCTTCAACGGAGTGATCATGTTCAAGGCCGTGCTGCTCGAAAAGCCAGAATCCGGTTTCCAGGCTTCGCTGAAGGATGTCGACGAGGCCGGTTTGCCGCCGGGCGACGTGCTGGTACAGGTCGAGCATTCGACCCTGAACTACAAGGACAGCCTGGCAATCACCAACAAGAGTCCGGTGGTGCGGGCGTGGCCGATGGTGGCGGGGATCGACGGTGCCGGTACTGTCCTTGAGAGCAGCCATCCCGCCTGGAAGCCGGGTGACCGGTTCGTTCACAACGGCTGGGGCGTCGGCGAAACACGCTGGGGCTGCCTGGCCGAGCGGGCGCGGCTGATGGGCGACTGGCTGGTGCCGCTGCCGGCGGCGTTCTCGACGTTGCAGGCCATGGCGATCGGCACGGCTGGCTACACCGCGATGCTGTGCGTACTGGCGCTCGAGCGCCATGGCGTCAAGGGCGGCGATGGCGAGGTGCTGGTGACCGGCGCGACCGGCGGTGTCGGCAGCGTCGCGGTGGCCTTGCTGAGCCAACTGGGCCACCGCGTGATCGCCGCCACCGGCAAGCCGGGCGAGGCCGACTATCTGCGCGCGCTGGGGGCTGCCGACGTGATCGATCGCACCGAGTTGAGCGCGGCCGGAAAGCCCTTGCAGAAGGAGCGCTGGGCTGCGGTGGTCGACGCCGTGGGCAGCCACACGCTGGTCAACGCGCTGGCGCAGACGCGCTATGGCGGTGTCGTTGCGGCCTGCGGGCTCGCGCAGGGCTTCGACCTGCCGGCGACCGTGATGCCGTTCATCCTGCGCGGCGTCACGCTGGCTGGCGTCGACAGCGTGATGGCGCCGCTTGCGGCGCGCCGCCGCGCTTGGGAGCGGCTCGCGGTCGACCTGGACGCCGCCAAGCTGGCCGCGATCACCGAGGTGGTGCCGCTGGCGTCGACGATCGAGAAAGCGCGCGACTTGATGCAGGGCAAGGTGCGCGGGCGCATCGTCGTCAAGATCTGACTTCCGACCACAGACGCCCCCGACCATGACGCGCTACGCCGACTTTCATCGCCTCTCACTCGACGACCGCGATGGCTTCTGGGCCGAACAGTCCCGTCTCATCGACTGGCAGCAGCCCTTCGACCAGGTCTGCGACTACAGCAAACCACCGTTTGCGCGCTGGTTCGTCGGTGGCCGGACCAACCTGTGCCACAACGCGGTGGACCGGCACCTCGCCGATCGGCCCGACCAGAACGCGCTGATCTGGGTCTCGACCGAGACCGACGAGGAACGGGTCTACAGCTACCGCGAATTGCACGCCGAAGTCCAACGCATGGCCGCCTGTCTGCTTGCGCTCGGCGTGAAGCAGGGCGACCGGGTGCTGATCTACATGCCGATGATCGCGCCGGCCGCGTTCGCGATGCTGGCCTGTGCGCGCATCGGTGCGATCCATTCGGTGGTGTTCGGCGGTTTCGCCAGCGGCAGCCTGGCGAACCGAATCGACGACGCGCAGCCGACCGTGATCGTCAGCGCCGACGCCGGCAGCCGCTCCGGCAAGGTCATCGCCTACAAGCCGCTGCTGGACGAAGCGATCCGCCTGGCCGCGCACAAGCCCGAGAATGTGCTGCTCGTCGACCGCGGGCTGGCGGCGATGGAGCGAGTCCCCGACCGCGACGTCGACTACGCGGCGCTGAGCGCGCAGCACCTGGATGCGGTCGTGCCCTGCGTCTGGCTCGACTCGACCACGCCCAGCTACACGCTGTACACCAGCGGCACCACCGGCAAGCCCAAGGGCGTGCAGCGCGACACGGGCGGCTACGCGGTGGCGCTGGCCGCGAGCATGAAGCACATCTTCTGCTGCAACGCGGGGGAGACCTACTTCTCGACCAGCGACATCGGTTGGGTCGTCGGCCACAGCTACATCGTCTACGGGCCGCTGATCGCCGGCATGGCGACGATCATGTACGAAGGCCTGCCGACGCGACCCGACGCCGGCATCTGGTGGAAGCTGGTCGAGAAGTACAAGGTCACGGCGATGTTCAGCGCGCCGACCGCGGTGCGCGTGCTGAAGAAGCAGGACCCGAAATTCCTGAGCCAGTACGACCTGAGCTCGCTGCGCGCGTTGTTCCTCGCCGGCGAGCCGCTGGACGAGCCGACGGCGCAGTGGATCTCCGAGAGCCTGGGCCGGCCGATCATCGACAACTACTGGCAGACCGAATCCGGCTGGCCGATCCTGACGATCGCCAACGGCGTCGAGGCGGCGCCGAGCAAATTCGGCAGCCCGGGCGTGGCGATGTACGGCTATGACGTGAAGCTGATCGACGAAACCAATGGCGCCGAGATCACCGAGCCGAACCGCAAGGGTGTGCTCGCGATCGCCGGGCCGCTGCCGCCGGGCTGCATGCAGACGGTGTGGCGCGACGACGAGCGCTTCGTCAAGACCTACTGGAGCGACTTCGGCGGGCAGGCAAGTCATGACGAACAGCAGCCTGGCCGCCTGCTGTACAGCACCTTCGACTGGGGCACGCGCGACGCCGATGGCTACTACTTCATCCTCGGCCGCACCGACGACGTGATCAACGTCGCCGGACACCGCCTGGGCACGCGCGAGATCGAGGAGAGCATCTCCAGCCATGCGAGTGTGGCCGAGGTCGCGGTCGTCGGCGTCGCCGATGCGCTGAAGGGCCAGGTCGCGATGGCCTTCGTCGTGCCGAGGGACGTCGACGCAGTGGCCGATGCGACCGCGCGGCTCAAGCTGGAGGGCGAGATCATGAAGACCGTCGACCGGCAGCTCGGCGCGCTCGCGCGGCCGGCGCGGGTCCACTTTGTCGCGCTGCTGCCCAAGACACGCTCCGGCAAGATGCTGCGTCGGGCGATCCAGGCCGTCTGCGAGGATCGCGATCCGGGCGATCTGACGACGATGGACGACCCCTCGGCGCTGCAGCAGATCATGGCACTCGTCGAATCACCAGCCACCACCTGAACGTCCCCAGCCGCCACGATGCCCGACCACGCTGCCAGCCCACCGATCGCCCCCAACGAGCCGCTGGACGCGATCGAAAGCGACCCGAACCGCCTCGGCTGGATGAAGGGCTCGCCGCCCCCGCTCGACAAGCAGGTGCGCTTCGACGACGAGGGGATGTACAGCTTCCCGAAGCTGCGCTGGGCCTACTCGAACATCCGCCGACTGGTGCCGACGACCAATGTCGCGCGCGGCAGCGGGCCGATCGCGGTGCTGCCGCGCGCCGATCGCGACGACATTGACGCCCTGACGTTCCGGCCGATCGGGCGCACCGAGCCCATGAGCTGGGCGCAGTCGCTCGCGGCGAACTACACCGACGGCATCGTCGTGCTGCACCGTGGCCGCATCGTGCACGAGCGCTACTTCGGCGCGCTGGACGCGCAGCGAGCGCACATCGCATGGTCGGTGACGAAGTCGTTCTTTGGCACGATCGCGGCCTCGCTGATCGCCGAAGGGCGGCTCGACCCCGCCGCGCCGGTGAGCTCGTACGTGCCCGAACTCGCCGGCAGCGGCCTGGGCAACGCCACGCTGCGCCAGGTGCTGGACATGACCACGTCCATCCACTACTCGGAGGACTACAGCGACCCCGAGGCCGGCATCTGGCAGCATGGCCGTGCCGGCGGCATCCTGCCGCGCACGCCCGCGCAGATCGGGCCGGCGAGCTTCTATGAGTTCCTCGCGACCTTGCGGCAGGACGGCGCGCACGGCCAGGGCTTCACCTACAAGACCGTCAACACCGACGTGCTTGGCTGGGTGCTGCGGCGCGCCACTGGCCAGCCGCTCAGCGAACTGCTGTCGCAGCGGCTGTGGTCGCGGCTCGGCGCCGAACAGGACGGTCATCTGATGGTCGACCCGACCGGCACCGAGTTCGCCGGCGGCGGCTTCAACTGCTGCCTGCGCGATCTGGCCCGCTTCGGCGAGATGCTGCGCAACGATGGGGTCTGGAACGGCCAGGGCGTGGTGCCGAAGGCCGCGATCGTCGACATCCGCGGCGGCGGCGACCCCGCGCATTTCGCGCAGGCCGGCTACGTCACGCTACCGGGCGCGAGCTACCGCAACATGTGGTGGGTGCTGCACAACGAGCATGGTGCGTACTGCGCGCGCGGCATCCATGGCCAGGGCGTGTACATCGACCCGAAAGCCGAGATGGTGATCGCGCGCTTCGCCTCGCACCACATCGCCGGCAACATGGGCATCGACCCGACCACCTTGCCGGCATACCACGCGCTCGCGAAGTTGCTGATCAGCTCGGGGTCTTGAGGGCCGCGAGCAACGGGCCGATGCGTCGGCCCATCTCGTCGCCGAGCGCCTGAAGCCCGCTGAGCGGGCGGATCATCACCTCGAAGTCGACGATCCTGCCCTCGGCATCGAAGCGGATCAGGTCGATGCCCTTGAGCTTCTTGTCGCCAACGCGCGCGCTGAACTCGAGCACGGCGTTCAGGCCATCGTCGGTGGCCAGTTCGCGGTGGTACGCGAAGGCCTCGAACACGCCGATCACGGTCGCGAGGATCAGGTTTACAGCCTTCGCGCTCGCGTAGGGCTTGAAGGCCATCGGCGATCGGAAGGTCGCGTCGGCGTGCAGCAGCGACGGCAGTTCGGACAGGTCCTTCGAGGCCACCATCCGGTGCCAGTTCGACAGCGTCGCCGCCACCGCAGCAGGGTGCGGCGCGCTGCCGATCATCAGAGCACCTCGGAGGCGAAGTCCGCCAGGCGCGAACGCTCGCCGCGCGCCAGGGTCACGTGGCCGGAATGCGGCCAGCCCTTGAAGCGGTCGACCGTGAAGGTCAGGCCGGAACTGCCCTCGGTCAGGTACGGTGTGTCGATCTGCGCCAGGTTGCCCAGGCAGACGATCTTCGTGCCCGGGCCGGCGCGCGTAATCAAGGTCTTCATCTGCTTGGGCGTGAGGTTCTGCGCCTCGTCGATCAGCACGAACTTGTTCAGGAAGGTGCGGCCGCGCATGAAGTTGAGCGACTTGATCTTGATCTTGCTGCGCACCAGGTCGTTGGTGGCGGCGCGACCCCATTCGCCGGCGCCGCCGTCGGTCTTGGACAGCACCTCGAGGTTGTCGTCGAGCGCGCCCATCCACGGGCTCATCTTCTCTTCCTCGGTGCCGGGCAGGAAGCCGATGTCCTCGCCCACAGGCACGGTCACGCGCGTGACGATGATCTCGGTGTAGCGGCGGTCGTCCATCACCTGCGACAGGCCCGCGGCCAGCGTCATCAGCGTCTTGCCGGTGCCCGCGGCGCCGGTCAGCGTGATGAAGTCGCAATCCGGGTCCATCAGCAGATTCAGCGCGAAGTTCTGCTCGCGGTTGCGCGCGGTCACGCCCCACACGGCATTCTTCTGGTGCGTGTACTCCTTCAGGGTCCGCAGCACCGCGGTCTTGCCGGTGATCTCGGTGACCTTGGCATAGAGCGGTGCGGCGCCCGGCGCTTCGAGGTACACGAACTGGTTGATCAGCAGCACCGGCACCATCGGCCCGCTGATGCGGTAGTAGGTGAGGCCACCCTGCTGCCAGCTCTCCATCGTCTTGCCGTGCTTGTCCCAGAAATCGGCGGGCAGCGGCAGCACGCCGGTGTACAGCAGGTCGCCGTCCTCCAGCGTCATGTCGTTCAGGTAGTCCTCGGCCGGCAGGCCCAGGGCACGCGCCTTGATGCGCATGTTGATGTCCTTGGACACGAGCACCACGTCGCGCCCCGGCTGCTGCTCGCGCAGCGCCTGCACCACACCCAGAATCTGGTTGTCGGCCTTGCCTTGCGGCAGCCCCGCCGGCAGCGTGACATTGATCAGGTTCGTCTGGAAGAACAGCTTGCCGCCGGCCTCGCGGTGTCCGGTGCGCGACAGCGACAGGCCGTCGGACATGCCCGAGGCGTCGCGCGTGGGCATGCTCGCGGCCAGCGCATCGAGATCGCGGCTGACCTGCCGGGCGTTGCGTGCCACCTCGGTCATGCCGCGCTTGTGGCCGTCGAGTTCCTCGAGCGTGATCATCGGCAAATAGATGTCGTGTTCCTCGAAGCGGAACAGCGAGCTCGGGTCGTGCATCAGCACATTGGTGTCGAGCACGAACAGCGTGGCCGGACCATTGCCGCGTGGCTTGCGCGCACGCGCCTCGGGTTGCGGCCGGCGTGGCGCCACCGGCGGCCGGGCCGCCGGGATCACCGGGACGGTCTTCGCGATCGCTGCGCCCGCGCCGGCGGCGGCGTCGTAGAGCTCGACGATGGCGGGGGAAGTGGGTTCGAGCGCCGCGCGGGTCTTCTGGGGGCGTTTGCCGGGTTGAGGGGCCGCCTGGGAGTCGAAGTCGGCGGCGCTGAGGAGGGAGGCTCGTTTGGCAGGCGGCTTGGGCAGTGGCATCGGTGGGTGTGGGCGGTCAGGAAACAAAAAAGCCGCGCAGTCGGCTGGGCGGCTTGGTCGGGATGCGCAGTTCGGAACGTCCGGGCATGCGGACCATTATGCACAAGTTCGATGATGCACGGCGCACTGCGAAGTGCCGGGCGCCGGAAAGCAAAAGGCCGGCACCCGGCCGGCTTCGAAGGGAGTGACGCGGCCTCAGCCGGCCTTCTTCAACGCCTTGACTTCCTTCAGCACTTCCTCGACGTGGCCGGCGACCTTCAGGCCGCGCCATTCGCCCTTGAGGACCCCGTGGGCATCGATCAGGAAGGTGCTGCGCTCGATCCCCTTGACCTTCTTGCCGTACATGATCTTGTTCTTGACCACGCCGAACATGTGGCACAGCTTCTCTTCGGTATCGGCGATCAGCTCGAAGGGCAGTTCCAGGCTCTGCTTGAACTTGTCGTGCGAGGCCATGTTGTCGCGCGACACGCCGAATACCACCGCGCCGGCCTTCACGAATTCCTTGTGGTGGTCACGAAACTGCATCGCTTCGGTGGTGCAGCCTGGGGTGTTGTCCTTCGGGTAGAAATACAGAATGACGATCTTGCCGGCGAAGGCTTGTGGCGTGAACTTCACGCCACCAGTCGCGAGCGCTTCAAATTCCGGGAGGGGTTTGTTGAGGGCTGGCGTCATGGAGTATTCTGATTGGTTGCGCCGGTGAAGGCGTAGCCCCAGATTATAAACGTTGCCGGGGCGCGCCCGACGCGCCGGTCAACCCTGGCCGACGGTCGGCGCCGGCTCGAAGAGCAGCGCCGCCACCACCGATCGGCCCTCGGCCAGCAGCACGTTGTAGGTGCGGCAGGCCGCGGCGGTGTCCATCGTCTCGACGCCGATGCGGCGTTCGATCAGCGATTTCAGCAAGGCCGGCCGCAGGAAGCGGATTCTCGCGCCGCTGCCGAAGATCACCAGTTCCGGCGCCAGCGTCAGCAGGTCGGCGAAATGCGCCGGCATGAGGGCCTCGAAGCGGTCCACCGGCCACGGCGCCACCGCACCGGTCCAGGGCACGATCACGCTGCGACGATGCTCGACACCGTTGACAAGCACCCCTTCGCTGCCGTGGCGGGCAATGGCGTTCTGGCCTTCGATGCGGTCGGCTTGGAGTTTCACGGCGGCGGCGGGGGCAGTCTCGGGTGTTGTCAAGGTGCGCGCACACGTCGGGCGGTGCGAACCCCTGTGGTTAAATTGTATGTTTTGCGCCGCAGCAATTCTCCAGGAGGCCTTTTGAGACCGATTGTCAAGTCGAGCAAGCTCGCCAACGTGGCCTATGACATCCGCGGGCCCGTGCTCGACAAGGCGCGCCAGATGGAAGAAGAGGGCCACAAGATCATCAAGCTGAACATCGGCAACGTCGCCGCGTTCGGCCTGGAGCCGCCCGACGAGATCGTGCAGGACATGATCCGCAACCTGCCGCATTCGGCCGGCTACACTGACAGCAAGGGCCTGTTCGCGCCGCGCAAGGCGGTCGTGCACTACACCCAGCAGAAGCATGTCGCGGGCGTGACGATCGACGACGTCTACCTCGGCAACGGCGCCTCCGAGCTGATCGCGATGGGCATGAACGCGCTGCTCAACGACGGCGACGAGGTGCTGATCCCGTCGCCCGACTATCCGCTGTACACCGCGGTGGTCGGCCTGTCGGGTGGCACGCCGGTGCACTACCGCTGCGACGAATCGACGGGCTGGCTGCCCGACATCGAGCACATGAAGGCGATGATCACGCCGGCCACGCGCGCGCTGGTCGTGATCAACCCGAACAACCCGACCGGTGCGCTGTACCCCGAGAACGTGCTGCGCGAGATCGTCGAGGTCGCGCGCACGCACCAGCTGATCGTGTTCGCCGACGAGATCTACGACAAGACCCTGTACGACGGCAACACCCACACCAGCATCGCCTCGCTCGCCGACGATGTGCTGTTCGTCACCGTCAACGGCCTGTCGAAGAACTACCGCTCCTGCGGCTACCGTTCGGGCTGGATGGTGGTCTCGGGCGAGAAGCGCCATGCGCGCGACTACATCGAGGGCCTGAACATGCTGGCCTCGCTGCGCCTGTGCGCGAACACGCCCGGGCAACTCGCGATCCAGACCGCCCTCGGCGGCTACCAGAGCATCGACGACCTGGTCGCGCCCGGCGGGCGGCTGTGCCGTCAGCGCGACCTGGCGTACCAGCTGCTGAGCGAAATACCGGGCGTCAGCGTCGTCAAGCCGAAGGCGGCGCTGTACATGTTCCCCAGGCTCGACCCCAAGGTCTACCCGATCGCCGACGATCAGCAGTTCGCCTACGACCTGCTCTCGGAGCAGAAGGTGCTGATCGTGCAGGGCACCGGCTTCAACTGGGCCACGCCGGACCACTTCCGCATCGTCTTCCTGCCCAATTCCGACGACCTGACTGAGGCGATCGGCCGCATTGCGCGCTTCCTCGAGCACTACCGCAAGCGCCATTCGCACTGACTCCTCACCGAAGCTCTTTTCGAAACTGCACCATGAAACCGATTCAAGTTGGGCTGCTCGGCATCGGCACCGTCGGCGGCGGCACCTTCAACGTGCTGCAGCGCAATCAGGAAGAGATCCAGCGCCGCGCCGGTTGCGGCATTCGCATCGCGATGGTGGCCGACCTGGACACCGAACGCGCGCGCCGCATCGTCGGCGACTCGGCGCGGATCGTCAGCGACGCGCGTGAAATCATCGCCAATCCCGAGATCGACATCGTCATCGAGTTAATTGGCGGCTACGGCATTGCCAAGGCGCTGGTGATGGAGGCGATCGCCGCCGGCAAGCACGTGGTCACCGCCAACAAGGCGCTGCTGGCGGTGCACGGCACAGAAATCTTCGCCGCGGCGCGTGCGAAAGGTGTGGTCGTCGCGTTCGAGGCCGCGGTGGCCGGCGGCATCCCGATCATCAAGGCGCTGCGCGAGGGCCTGACCGCCAACCGCATCGAGTGGATCGCCGGCATCATCAACGGCACGACCAATTTCATCCTCTCCGAGATGCGATCGAAGGGGCTCGACTTCGACGTGGTGCTGAAGGAGGCCCAGCGCCTGGGTTACGCCGAGGCCGACCCGACCTTCGACATCGAGGGTGTCGACGCCGCGCACAAGGCGACGATCATGAGCGCGATCGCGTTCGGCATCCCGGTGCAGTTCGACAAGGCCTACGTCGAGGGCATCACCAGGCTCAACGCCGCCGACATCCGCTATGCCGAGCAGCTCGGCTACCGCATCAAGCTGCTGGGCATCACGAAGCGCCGCAGCGGCGCGGTCGAGGGCATCGAGCTTCGAGTGCACCCGACGCTGGTGCCCGCGAAACAGCTGATCGCGAACGTCGAAGGCGCGATGAACGCCGTGATGGTGCAGGGCGACGCGGTTGGCAGCACGCTGTACTACGGCAAGGGCGCGGGCGCCGAGCCGACTGCTTCGGCGGTGATCGCCGACCTGGTCGACATCACCCGGCTGCACACCGCCGACCCCGACCACCGCGTGCCGCACCTGGCGTTCCAGCACGGCGCGCTGCAGGATACGCGCATCCTCGCGATCGACGAGGTCGTGACCGCCTTCTACCTGCGTCTGCAGGTGGCCGACCAGGCGGGCGTGCTCGCGCGCATCACCGCAATCCTGGCCGAGAGCGACATCTCGATCGACGCGCTGCTGCAGCGCGAATCGGCCGAAGGCGAAGCGCAGACCGACGTCATCATTCTGACCCACGACACGGTCGAAGGCCGCATGAACCGGGCGATCGCATTGATGCAGGCGCTGCCGACGGTGCTCGCGCCGATCGTGCGCATCCGCAAGGAAGAGCTGGCGTGAAGTACCTCAGCACGCGCGGTGACGCGAGCCAGCGCAGTTTCTGCGAGATCCTGCTCGAGGGTCTCGCGCCTGACGGCGGTCTGTACCTGCCGGCGCACTACCCGAAGGTCGATGCCGAGACGCTGGCGCGCTGGCGCGCCCTGCCGTACCACGAGCTCGCATTCGAGATCCTGTCGCTGTACATCGACGACATTCCCGCTGCCGACCTACGCGCGCTGACGGCGAAGACCTACACCGCCGCGGTGTTCGGCACGACGCAGATCGTGCCGCTGCGCACGCTCGAGGCGGGGCTGTACCTGCAGGCGCTGTCGAACGGCCCGACGCTGGCGTTCAAGGACATGGCGATGCAGTTGCTGGGCAACCTGTTCGAGTACGAGCTGAAGCGCCGCGGCCAGGTGCTGAATATCCTCGGCGCGACCTCGGGCGACACCGGCAGCGCCGCCGAATACGCGATGCGCGGCAAGGCAGGCGTGAACGTCTTCATGCTGTCGCCCAAGGGCCGGATGAGCCCGTTCCAGCAGGCGCAGATGTTCAGCCTGCAGGACCCGAACATCCACAACATCGCGATCGAAGGCGTGTTCGACGACTGCCAGGACATCGTCAAGGCGGTCTCGAACGACCTCGCGTTCAAGCGTCGCCACCACATCGGCACCGTCAACTCGATCAACTGGGCGCGGTTGCTGGCGCAGGTGGTCTACTACTTCGCGGGCTTCTTCCAGGCCACATCACGTGACGACGAAGCGGTGACCTTCGCGGTGCCGTCGGGCAACTTCGGCAACATCTGCGCCGGCCACGTCGCGCGCATGATGGGCCTGCCGATCCGCCGACTGGTGCTGGCGACCAACGAGAACAACGTGCTCGACGAGTTCTTCCGCACCGGCACCTACCGAGTGCGAGCCAGCGCCGAGACGCACGAGACCTCGAGCCCGTCGATGGACATCTCGAAGGCCTCGAACTTCGAGCGCTTCGTGTTCGACCTGGTCGGGCGGGACGCAGCACGCACGCGCCAGCTCTTCAAGACCGAGCTCGACCGTCACGCGTCCTTCACGATCACCGCGGCGGAATTCGCGCGCATCGCGGATTACGGCGTCGTCTCCGGCAGCAGCACGCATGCCGACCGGCTCGCGACGATCCGCGACACGCACGCGCGCTTCGGCAACGTCGTCGACACCCACACCGCCGACGGGTTGAAGGTCGCGCGCGAGCACCAGTTGCCGGGTGTGCCGACCATCGTGCTCGAGACCGCATTGCCGGCGAAGTTTGCCGAGACGATCGTCGAGGCGATCGGCCGCGAGCCCGAGCGGCCTGCCGCGATGCAGGGCATCGAGCGGCTGCCCAAGCGCTTCACGGTGATGCCAGCGGATGCGACGCAGGTCAAGTCCTTCATTGCGGATCACACTTGATTGAGAGCATGAAGCCGGAACGCGCGCCGATGCTGACCCTGGATGAGGCCCTGGCGCGCCTGCTCGAGGCCGTGTCACCCATGCCGGCGACCGAGCAAGAAGCGTTGTCGACCTTCGACGCGCTGGGCCGCGTGCTGCGTGCCGACGTGCGCTCGACGCTCGACGTGCCGCCGCAAGACAACACGTCGATGGACGGCTACGCGCTGAGCTGCGCCGACGTGCCGGCGATCGGTGCGCTGCTGCCAGTGAGCCAGCGCATTCCCGCCGGGGTCGTGGGCCAGCCGCTGCAACCCGGCAGCGCCGCGCGCATCTTCACCGGCGCGCAGGTGCCTGCCGGCGCCGATGCGGTCGTGATGCAGGAGCAGTGCGAAGTGGTCGGCGAGTCGGTGCGCATCAATGCACTGCCCAGCGCCGGCCAATGGATTCGTCGGCGCGGCGAGGACGTGCGCTCGGGCGACGTGGTGCTGCCCGCCGGCACGCGGCTGACGCCGCAGGCGCTCGGTCTGGCCGCGACCGTCGGCGCCGCGACGCTGACGGTCACGCGCCGCCCGCGCGTCGCGCTGTTCTCGACAGGCGACGAGCTCGCGATGCCGGGTGAGCCGTTGAAGCCCGGTGCGATCTACAACTCGAACCGTTTCACCTTGCGCGCCGCGATCCAGGCGCTGGGCTGCGACTGCACGGACCTCGGCATCGTGCCCGACCGCCTCGACGCGACGCGCGACGCGCTGCGCCGCGCCGCGCAGGGCAACGACCTGATCGTCACCTCTGGCGGCGTCTCGGTCGGCGAGGAAGACCACCTGCGCCCCGCGGTCCAGGCCGAGGGCCGCATCGAGCTGTGGCAGATCGCGATCAAGCCCGGCAAGCCGCTCGCCTTCGGCGCGGTGAACCGGCCCGACGGGTCGTCGGCCTACATCGTCGGGTTGCCGGGCAACCCGGTGTCGAGCTTCCTGACCTTCCTGCTGATGGTGCGGCCGGTGCTGCTGCGGCTGCAGGGCGCGACCGCGCTGACGCCGACACGCACCGCCTTGCGCGCCGACTTCGACTGGCCGCGTCCCGACAAGCGCCGCGAGTTCCTGCGCGTGCGGCACAACGGCCGCGGCGGGCTCGACCTGTTCCCGAATCAGAGCTCGGGCGTGCTGACCTCCGCGGTGTGGGGCGACGGCGTGGTCGACAACCCCAGCGGTCAGGCGATCCGCCAGGGCGACGAGGTCGAGTTCATCGCGTTCGCGGAGTGGCTGGCATGAGGCTGACCGTGCGCTACTTCGCGTCGATCCGCGAAGCGCTGGGCGCGGGCGAATCGGTCGAGGTCGCCGACGGCAGCACGGTCGGTGCGGTGCGCGACGCACTGATCGCACGCGGCGGCGCGCATGCCAGCGCGCTGGCCCGCGGCCGCGCGCTGCGCAGTGCGCTGAACCAGGTGCTGTGCGACGAGGCGGCGGCCGTGGCCGACGGCGCCGAGCTCGCGTTCTTCCCGCCGGTGACCGGAGGCTGAGTTGCTCGCAGTGCGCGTGACGATCCAGACCGCCGACTTCGACCTCGGCGCCGAGGTCGAAGTCGGCGGTCTGGATCGTCACGCGCACTGCGAGCAACTCAGCC
>Ga0070667_100000731_pt1 | contig 31542 bp, 20 predicted proteins | sample KBSS33metaG_FD_64659 | JGI IMG/M metagenome (GOLD analysis project Ga0070667, IMG submission 64659) | Switchgrass rhizosphere microbial communities from Kellogg Biological Station, Michigan, USA - KBS S3-3 metaG | ecosystem: Host-associated > Plants > Roots > Rhizosphere > Soil ...
TCGGTGCTGATCGCGCAGAGCGACCTCAACCACGCGCGCCGCCTCGTCGACAGCGAGTTCGTCGTCGAGCGCGGCGCCAATGTCGGCGCCGCCGCGACGGCATGAGCGCGTGCGTCTGCGCGGCTGCGACGACGCGGTCCCACGCCAGGACGGTGCAGAGACGGCCATGAACCACTGGCGCGAGCACCCGCTGCCTGCGATGCGCGCGGAGGCGCTGTACGGCGACCGCGTCGTCCGCTGCTTCGCCGAGCGGCCGCCGGGGCTGGCGGCGATGTTCGAACGCTCGCGCGCGGCGCACCCCGATCGCGAAGCCGTCGTCTGCGACGGCGCACGCTGGAGCTACGCCGAGACCGGCGCCGAGGCCGGGCGGATCGCCGCCGGGCTCGCCGCGCTCGGCGTCGGCGCGCGCGACCGCGTCGTGCTGCTGCTCTCCAACCGTCCCGAGTTCGTCTTCGTCCTGCTCGCGGTGCAGCGGCTCGGCGCGATCGCGGTGCCGGTCGGGATCCGCGAGCAGCGACCTGGCGTCGCCTACGTCGCGCGCCAGTGCGAGGCGAAGGCGATCGTCTTCGACGACGAGCTCGCCGACCGCGTCCCGGCGGGCGACGATGCGCCGTCGCTCGCGCTTCGCGTCGCGGCGTCGGCGCTCGCGACGCTGCCACCGGGCGCGCTGCCGCATGCAGTCGCGGCCGCCGAGAGCGAGGTCGCCGTCCTCCTCTACACGTCGGGAACGACCGGCCAGCCGAAGGGCGCGATGCTCACTCACGTCGCGATCGCGCACTCGGCGCTGCACTACGAGGCGTGCATGCGGCTCGGCGCCGGCGACCGCTCGGCGCTCGCCGTGCCCGCGAGCCACGTCACCGGGCTCGTCGCGACGATCGCCGCGATGTGGCGCGTCGGCGGCGCGATCGTGATCGTCCGCGAGTTCAAGGCCGACGCCTTCGTCGCGCTGCTCGCGCGCGAGCGCGTGACGCACACGCTGATGGTGCCGGCGATGTACAAGCTCTGCCTGATGAGCGAGGCGTTCGCGCGCGCCGACCTGTCGGCGTGGCGGATCGGCGGCTACGGCGGCGCACCGATGCCGGTGGCGACGATCGACGAGCTCGCCGGGCGCTTGCCGAACCTCGTCCTGCAGAACGCGTACGGCGCGACCGAGACGACGTCGCCGGCGACGCTGATGCCCGCCGGGCTGACGCGCGTACACGCCGATGCCGTCGGCGTCGCGCTGCCGTGCGCCGAGATCCGCGTCATGGACGACGACGGCCGCGAACTGCCGCCGGGCGAGGTCGGCGAGCTCTGGATCGGCGGGCCGATGGTCGTCCCCGGCTACTGGGCCAATGCCGACGCGACAGCGGCTTCGTTCACCGCCGGCTTCTGGCACTCGGGCGACCTCGGTTCGGTCGATCGCGACGGCTTCGTGCGCATCGTCGACCGCAAGAAGGACATGCTCAACCGCGGCGGCTTCAAGGTCTATTCGGTCAAGGTCGAGAACGTGCTGCTGGCAGCGCCGGGAGTCGTCGAGGCGGCGGTGATCGGCGTGCCGTGTCCGGTGCTCGGCGAACGCGTCCACGCGGTGCTGTACGCCCCCGGCCTCGGCGAGAGCGACGCCGCGGCGCTGCGCGGCCATTGCGCCGAGCGTCTCGCCGACTACGAAGTGCCCGAACGCTTCGTCTGGAGCACACTGCCGCTGCCGCGCAACGCCAACGGCAAGGTGATGAAGCGGCTGCTGCGCGAGCAGCACCCGTCGTCCTGAGGAGAACCGCCATGAGCAACCACGTCTACAAGATGCTCGAGCTGACCGGGTCGTCGCCGACGAGCATCGAGGATGCCGTCGCGACCGCGATCGCCAAGGCGAGCGAGACCATCCGCAACATCCAGTGGTTCAAGGTGACGGAAACGCGCGGCCACGTCGTCGACGGCAAGGTCGCGCACTGGCAGGTCACGCTCACGCTCGGCTTCACGCTCGAGTAGCGCTCGTCGCGCCGTCAGGCGGGGCGCGACCGCCAGCGCGCACGCGCACCGCGCGCCGTTTCCTCCCGCGAGAGGATGCGCGCGCCGGCGCACGTCGCTACAACGGTCGCATCATGGGCACGTCCTCACGGCAGCCAGCGCGCAGGGCAGCTCCGCCAGGAGCCGCCATCGAGCTGTTCGTCAGCCACGTCTCGAGCGAGGCGAAGATCGCGGCGTGCCTGCGCGAGATGCTCGACGCCGACTTCATCGGTTTGGTCGAGCTGTTCGCGTCTTCCGACGTGCCGAGCATCCTCGTCGGCGCGAAGTGGCTGGACTCGATCCACGAGGCACTCGACCGCGCCGCGGCGGTGCTCGTCCTCTGCAGCAAGGCGTCGCTGCAACGGCCGTGGGTCCAGTTCGAGGTCGGCGCGGCCTGGTACAAGGGCACGACGATCATCCCGGTCTGCCACTCTGGCATGAAGCTGGCCGACCTCCCGCTGCCGCTGGCGGCGCTGCAAGGCATCGAGCTCGGCACCGAGCACGGCCTGCAGAAGCTGAACACGACGATCGCATCGATCCTGCGCATGCCGCGCACACCGCAGCCGAACGACATCGCTGCCCGCCTCGAAAGGATCCACGCCCTGGAGGGCGACCCGGCAACGATGCAGCGATTCGGCCGCTACCTCGACATCATCGCGCCCGCACGGCTCGAGGGTCCGGAATTGCCGGCGCGCTGCACCGTCGAGTCGAACAGCGAGTCGCTCGGTGTGTTCGGCCTGGCCGAAGGGACGACGCGCTGGAGCGACATCGCGGCGGTGGCGCGCGAGGTGCCGGACCAGCGGTGGTTGAAGCAGTTGCAGGAGTGCATCTGGCTCGCGAGCTGCGGCCGCCTCTTCCAGCCCGTGCAGGCGGTCTACCACGGCAGGCGCGGCTCGTTCCAGCCTCATCTGGCCAAGCGCGAATGGCAGGCCGACGGCGACGTCCGCTACCACGTGCATCTGATCGAGACGACCGTGGCGCCGCTCGCCGACGTGCAGAACGACTTCGGCCTGCTCGCGACGCTGCTCAGGCTCGGGCTTCGCTTCCGCTTCGAGGTGATCCAGCGCAGCGAGAAGGCGCTGGCCGCGCTGCCCAAGAAGAAGGCAGTGCCGCCGGAGGCGCTGCGCGAGGTGGTCAAGTCGTGCCGCGAGGCACTCGAGACGATCGAGAACGACGCCACGTCGCGCGGGGCGCAGAACATGGATCGCGTCTCGATCTCCGAGCTGTTCGACGCGGACGACGACAAGGACGCGATGGAGGCGATCCAGGACGAATGGGAGGAGGAGCGCGGCCGGCTGTACGCGACCGAGGACCTCGCGTTGGAAGAGTTCGTCGACGTGCTCGACCGGATGCGGTCGATGAACTATCGCTTCATGCACCTCGGCACGCGGCGCTTCCACGAAATGGTCGCCGCGCGATGGCAGGCGCGGCCGAAGGCCTGCCCGGCGCAGCGCAGCGAGCCCCCGCCTGGCGTGACCGGGATGGCCGAGCTGCTCGTCGGCAGCGCCTGATCGCGGCCAAGCTAAAAGGGCTGGCCAGCGGCTGGCCAACCCCTTGATTCGTCTGGTGGCAAGGGCTCCCCCACAGGAATGCGCAGAGCCGTTTGCGACACGCAAGAAGCCTTGCTTCGCTGTTGGCTACTCCAATGCCTCAAGGGGTTTCGTGGATAGCCTGTCGATCCTACTACCCGCCCACTGAGTTGCGAACTACCCGTCCACTGAGTTGCTTGCCGCACGTGGAGCAACTAGCATTTTTCGCGCGTAGATCTCTCAAGGCAGGCTGCGTTCCGCGAATGCAGGCATGGCAGGAGGTGCGATGACGCAACCCGATGCAGTACGTTCACCGCCAAGCGGCTCTTTCAGCGATGAGGCCGTCACCCGTGTGCTCGAAGGGGTGGGGCTCAGGGGTTCGAGCGAAGCGTATCGCCGGCTGATCGCCGACATCAGTCGGATCGCAAGAGTCGACGCCCTCGTCTTGCTCGAAGGCGAGACCGGGACCGGAAAGGAACTCGCGGCGCGCGCGATCCACTACCTCGGCAGGCGCGCCGCCGGGCCGTTCGTTCCGTGCGACTGTGCGGCCCTTCCCGAAGCCCTTTTCGAAGGAGAGGTCTTTGGCCATGCTCGCGGTGCCTACACCGATGCGCGGCGCGAGATGCGCGGGCTCGTGGCACAAGCCGAATCGGGGACGCTTTTCATCGACGAGGTGCAGACGCTCTCGCTGCGCAGCCAAGGCGCGTTGCTTCGCTTTCTGCAGGACGGCACGTATCGTCCGCTCGGGTCCGAACGGGTGTGCAGAGCCGACGTGAGGATCATCGCCGCGGCCAACTGCTCGCTCGAGCAGGCTGTCGCCAGCGGCCGCTTTCGAGCCGACCTCTACTACCGCTTGGGCGTGGCCATCGTTGCGCTGCCTCGCTTGCGAGACCGGGTCGAAGACATTCCCATCCTGGCGGATCAGTTTCTGTGCTGTCTTTCGCGACGCTATGGCACGGCGAACCGCACCATCGACGAAGGGGCGATGGCGTGGCTGATGGCTCGCCCGTGGCCGGGCAACGTGCGCGAGCTCGAGCATCTGGTCCATCGCGAGTTCCTGCGCAGCGAAGGGCCCACGTTGCGCTTCGAAGGCGAGAGCCACGGCGCGACCACGCCGGCGTCTGAAGTCACCGCATTCCACGAGGCGCGTGCCAAGGCGGTCGCCGACTTCGAAGAGCGCTACTTGCGTCGGCTGCTGGCGGCCACCCGCGGCAACATCTCGGATGCCGCGCGCCGCGCCGGCAAGGAACGGCGCGTGTTCGGGCGCCTCGTCAAGAGGTACGGCATCGATCGAAACGAGTTCGTCGCGCGGTAGCGTCTCGACGGCCAGGTGCCGTCCTCGCCTAGCGCGTCCTGCGCGCCGCCTGCGCGCGCTGAATGCGTGCTTCGAGCGCGGCGACCGCAGCGGTCATGTCGACCGAATGGAGCAGCGCGAGATCGGCCTGATTTGTCGTCAGGCCGCGGATCTCGGTTTGCGCGGGCTTCTGCTGATTGCTGTAGTCGGTGCCGATGCGCAGCGAGAAGAGTTGCCGACGTCCGTTCGCATCGACGATCGACAGGTGATAGTCGATCCACGCCTGCCGGTTCGTTCCGGTGAATGTCGTGTGCTCGGTCGAAAGGCGGAAGTCGACGTCGGGATGGAGCTTCCTCAGCTCGTCGATGTAGAGCTCGATGCCGCGCGCCTGGAGCTGCTGGTTGACGTACGTCGGCGCGAGCGGAATATGGTTGTAGAGCTCGAATCCCGTCCCTTGCCCGCGCGGGTGCGCGCGCTGGTGCTCGACGCCCGTCGCTTCGATGACCGGAACGCCTTCGTTGTCACCGCGAAGCTGCGGGAAGTTGCCTCGCTCGAAGCCGCGCCGACCGATCGGGGCGCGCACCGCGCCTTCGGTCGCGATCGTGTTCTGCGGCGTCCGCCAGACGCGGCTGCCGTCGGGAAACTCGAAGATCGTGCCGTGCGGAACCGGCTCGGTGTAGAAGTCGACCAGGTTGTCGTCGTTGATCTTGACCAGCACCCAGTCCTTCGGCGGCGCGGTCTTCGTCGCCGATGCCGGCCGCAGCCGGCGCAGGTCGGAAACGTTGTCGATCGTCGCGACGATCGGAAAGTCGCTCGTGAGGCTCGTCTTCTTGACCTGCTCGAGCCGCGCCGGGTCGACCGGAACGAAGAGGGTCCGCGTGACCTCGAACTTGCCGGTATCGGGGTTGAATCGCTTCCACGGCACGGCCTGGCTGCGGCGCTGGAACTCGAGAACGCCGCGCTCCTTGTTCCAGACCCAGCGATAGTGCTCGCGGTTGTAGTCCAGCGCCGCCGCGCCGTAGCGGTTCTGCGCCTCCTCGCGGCCGGTGATCTCGGCCGCCTTGTTCTCGACGCGAACCCTCTTCTCGAGCCCGACGATCTCCTCTTCGAGCGCGCGGACGCGGGCGAGAATCGCATCGCTCTTCGCGGCCATGTCCTTCGCCGGAGCTGCGGCGAGCGCCTCGCCCTCCTCGCGCAGCTTGCGGGCGCGCCCGGCGAGGTCCTCGAGGTCGGGTCGATGCTCGCTCTGGCTGAGCATGCCCTCGGAAAGCTCGTCGAGCCGGGAGACGACGCTTTCGGCGACCTGGAGGCAAGGCGGTGGGCTGCAACGCGTCAGGCGTCCGTCGCTCCAGAGCGCGTAGCTGTGCGTCTCGCCGGTCTCGGGGTGGGTGTAGTGGATCTGCTTGACGACCTTGGCGCCCGACTGCGCACGCGTCGCCAGTTGCTCGGCTTCGCCGACGCCGACGAAATCGGCGACGAGCTGACCGGGGTTGCGCGGGTCGACGTCGATCGCGAGCTGCGGACGCTTGTTCCAGTCGTGCGCGCCCGAGCGGAGCATCACGAGGGTCATCCCGCCCGCGAGCATCGCGTGCATCGTCAGGCTCCGCATCGCCTCGCTCTTCTGCTCGGGGGTCATGTTCGAGTTCTGGATCGCGCGATACTGCTGGACGAAGTCGTTGGTGACGACGCCGATGTTGATGACGTCCATCGCGATCTGCGCGCGGCGCACGAAGAAGTACGCGCGTGCCGCGCTCGTCGCGCGGAGCAGGTTGCCGGCCTGTGCGCTCACGGTCATGACGCGGCCGAGGCCGAGCGTGAGCATGTTGACGAGATCGAGCGAGAGGTCCCAGTAGAAGCGATCGATGTCGCCTTGCGTCAGGATGCCGTGCTCCTGCATCTCGCCGAGACGATGCACGCGACCGAGGATCGAGAGCGTCGTTCCACCGAAGGCCGTCAGCAGCACCGGAACGCTGAAGGCGCCGAACATCGGCGCGAGGATCAGGCTGCCGAGCACCGCGATCGCCATTCCGATCAACGTCAGCCATTCGCCGAACGGGCGCGGCGCCGTCATTTCCTGCTCGCCCGGCTTGCCGGAGAGCGGATAGCGGAAGTAGAGCATCCCCTCGGGGAAGAAGTCGCGGTGGTTCAGCTCCTCGAACAGACTCGGCGGCGGGTCCATCTGGTCGATCGGCAGCGGGTCCGCCCAGGGCCCGCGCTCGCGCCCCAGCGCTTCGAACGCGGTCACCTGATAGCTGGTCTTGACGTAGCGCTCGTCGCGCTTCGGCGCGGTGAGGTCCCACAGCTCCCACGTGTAGCCGGCCGGCACTTCGCCGCTCTTCTCGATCGGCGTGCGAACGAGATAGAAGTTCCACGGAATGCCGCGCGCGACCTCGCGCGAGATGCCTTGCTCGTCTTCGCGTTGGGTGAACTCGTTCTTCGGATAGAAGATCGCCTGGATCTTGAGCGCGTCCGCGTGCGTGTCGAGGAACGCCTGCTGGCGCTGCAGGAGCGCCTGGGTGAAGTCGAACTGCTCGATCAGCTCGCGGCTGCCTTCGTCGCCGCTCAGGCGCGAGCGAATCAGCCGGTCGACGACGGCGACGCCCCAGCGGAAGTCTTCGCGCACGGCCTTCCATGCGTCCTTGGTCGCAGCCGCGTTGAGAGCCGCGATCGCACCGTTGAGGTGTGTGATGCGCGGACCGACGGCGTTCAGCGTCGCCGTGTCGATCGACGTGAGCGCGCTCGTCGATCCGCCCGATGCGCCCCCGAAGCCGCTCGAGAAGCTGATCGCCCTCGCGCCGGCGATCGGGAAAGCGCTCGTTGCGTACGACGGCAGCAGCGGCGTTCCCGCGAAGTCGTCGCCGCCCATCGGCGTGTGGCAGTTCGGGCACGGCGGCGGCTTCTTCGGCGCGAGCAAGAGGCGTTGCTCGAACTGCTCGGCGCGGCGGCGCTCTTCGCTGTCGAGCCCTTCGAGCACGACCGCGAGCGCGCCGTAGAAGTCGTTGTACGCGACCTGGATCGGCGCCGTGACGTCGACGGGGATCGTTTCGTCGGTCGCCTGCAGCAAGGCGTCGAGGACTGTCGTGGCCTGTTGCGCGAGCAGCCACTTGTCGCGCAAACCGGCGCTCAAGAGCTCGCTCGGCGCGCCGAGCAAGGCGTCGACGACCGGATCGGCCGGGCGCGCGAGCGCGCGATCGAACATCTGCAAGCGCAGTTGCGCTGCCGCCAGCTCGCTGGTCGCGACGTCTTCGCGCAGCGTCGTCGCCTGCTGCGCGAGCTCGGTCGCATGCTGGGCGCGATGCATTCCGGGCCACGCGGCCCGGCGTGCCTGCTCCTTGCGCTCGGCCTCGCGCTTCTGCGCCGCCTCCCATTGTTCCTGCGGCGTCTGGTGGCAGTTCGGGCAGATCGTTCCGGGCGGCGGTCCGGCGGGCTTGAACGTCGGACGGTCGCCGAGCGTTCCGAAGTCCCCCGGCCCGGCGCCGAACCGGGCACTCGGAAACTCCATCGGCAACTGCAGCCGCGGATCCCTGAGCTGCGCAAGCGGAAGAGGCGCCGAGCCGGTACCGCTCGTTCCCATCCATTGCGCCAGCGCTTCCTGATCCGTCTGCGGCTTCTTCGTCGAACCGGTCTCGAGCCAGGTGCGCATCATGTCGATGTCGGCCGGCGTCAACTGGCCGTCGGCCTGCACGTTCGCATCGGACGCGCGCACGCGACGGCCGTCGCACGAGGTGCCGGCGCTGCCGCCCGATTGCTGGACGACGTGCGTCAGCTCGTGCGCGAGGAGCTTCTTTCCGCTCGCCGTCTGCGGCGCGAACTCGCCCGGCGCGAAGGCGATGTTCGAGCCGATCGTGAAGGCGCGCGCGCCGATCCGGTCGCTCATCGCAGCCGCCTCGTCCGCGGTATGGACGCGCACTGCCGACAGATCGACGCCGAAGAAGCTCTCGTAGTCGCGCCGCGTCTCGCGCCCGAGCGGCGTTCCGCTGCCCGAAGGCAGGGAGACCCGGGTCGAGGGAACGCGCGGCGCACCGATCGCCTTGCGATGCACCGTCGGCGTGGCGCTGCCGCAGGCGCTGCAGCAGGCGCCCTTCGCGGGTCTGCGAGCGCCGAGATAGGCGTCGGCCGCGCGATCGGCCTCGTGCTCGTCGGCGTCACCCGGAGCGCTGAACTTGAGCTTGGCACGGATGCCGAGCGCGTCGAGCAACTGCAGGTTGCCGATCGGCTCGACCACCGAAGTCGTCGGTGGCGGTGTCGGATTGCGCCGCTGCGCCGGCGCGGCCGTCGAACCTTCGCGCTTGGTCGAGGCGAGCGCGGGTCGCATCATTGCCGATCTTCTCGAGCCGCGCCGACGAGCGAGCGCTCGGCGACCCGGATCAGCTCGACGAGCTCGGGCTTCGAAGCCAGGTGGACGACGTCGCTCGCGATCGCGAACGGGTCGACGCGCGCGTCGGGAACGACCGGCGGGTCCATGTCGACGACGACATTGCGCAGGTAGAACGGACGCTGCGGATCGTCCTGCAGGTGCAGGTGACCGCCGTGTCTCTCGACGAAGAGGCGCGCGAGGTAGAGGCCGAGGCGGTTCAACGTCCAGATCCGCCCGTCTTCGGTCGCGCTCGCGAAGTCGGTACGCCGGCAAAACGCGGCGACCGCTTCGAGCGTCGCCTCCGGCTCGTCACTGAGCCGATGCGGCGGGTCGACGCCGATCACCTGGGCCAGCTCGGCGAGCATGCCGTTCGCCTGCAAGCGAAGGCTCGCGAGCAAGGCGCGCCGGCGCTCGATGAGGTCTTCGGTCGGTTCGGTGGCAGGCATCGTCGGTTACTTCAGGTACTCGATGAAAACGATCCCCGCATCGCGCAGCGCCTGCCGCATCGCCTCGGTCGGCGGCGCGTCGGTGAAGATCCAGCGCGGGTCGTAGCCGGGGACGTTGTCGCGCAGCCAGACGTCCTTGCGAATCTGCTCCTGGATGCGCGGCGTCAGCTCGACGACGTTGCGCTGGGCCTGCCCTTCGACGGTGATCCAGCGTGTGTACGACTTGGCTTCGCCGGCGAACAGCTGGCCGCTCGGCAGCTGCGCCGGGACGTCGGTATATCGCCCGCCGGTTCCGGGAACCGGGAAGTGCTGCTGGCCCGGCGATCCGTAGAGCTGCTGCAGGTAGATCTCGCGCTCCTGCCAAAGCCGCGGCTGGCGCATGCGGCTGATCTGGTCCCAGGTGAACGTCGTCGCGTTGCCGGTGCCGAGCAGCAAGGGCTCTCGCGGCGGCGGCGTGATGAGAACGCGCGCCGGATCGGCCGCGGCCTCGAGCGACGCCGGCACGGCTGCCGCCTCGCGCGTCGGAACCATCGCCGCCTGCTGCACCGGAACGAGCGCGGTGCTCGCTGCACCCGCTTCGCTGCCTGCCGAGAGCAGGAGCGGCGCACCCATCGGCGTCGCGACCGGAGCGGGCAGCGTCACCGTCTGCAGCGCGCGCATCCCGCCGCCTTCCATGAGCTGATAGAGCGTCGCGCTGTTGCCGCGCGCCATGATCACGAGGTCCGGGCGGCTGGCAACGGTGATGAACATCGACCCGTCGTTGGCGATCGTGATGACGTAGTCGCCCTGCTGAATGACTCGTGCAGCGGCGGTGCTCGAGGTCGTCGCGAGCGCCGTCGCTTCGCCGATCGGAGCAAGCTTGGCGAGCGCGCTGTTCAGCCGTGCGACGCCGCCGAAGGTCTGCAGCCAGCCGCCGGCCATGCTGACGAAGCCCATCAGCACCATCGTGTCGGCCGACTGCTGCTGCTCCTTCGTGAAGACGTCGTCCGCGCCGGTCGCGAGACCGTAGGTGCGGCCCAGCTCGATCATCTGCTGGCCCTTCGTCACGCCGTAGTAGCCGAGCGACAGGTCGAGAGAGATCAGCAGCGCGACGCCGAGCACCGAGGTCGGCGGGAAGATCGTCAGGATCAGCGCCGCTGCGGTCAGGATGCCGACGACGACCGCCTCGACCTTCGCCCAGAAGGCGTTGTCGTCCATCTCCTTTTGAATCGCGGCGCGGACCTGCGCGTCGGCGATCGGCAGGAGGCTCCTGATCACCGGAGCGAAGTGCTCCCAACCGACGTCGCCGGCCTGGATCTTCTTGATCAGCTCGTCGAAGTCGTTCTGGCGCTGGACGATCGCGGCGACGATCGAGGAACGCACCTCTGCGGGCTTGCCGCTGATCAGCGTGCCGAGGATCGATGCGGGAAGCACCTTGTAGCCCTCGGGGCCGAGCGCATCGACGATCGGCTGGATGCGCTTCAACGCGTCGCGGGTGGCCTGCGGATCGGGGAAGAGCCGATTCAGCTTGCCCTCGGTGGTCGATACCGGCGGGCTGTAGACCTTCGGCATCGGCTTGGCCGAGAAGTCGAAGTCCGCCGTGCCGAACCCGCTCGCCGCCCGAAAGGGCGTCGAGGCTCCCGGCAATCGCGCCTGCCCTTTCGCGCGGATATCGTTCGGGCTTGCCCAGGCGGTCAGGCTTTCCCGCTCGCGCTCGCCTTTGGTTCCCCAGAGCTGGTTCTCGATGTGGCAGCCGGTGCACGCGCGGAACTTGCCGAGCGCCTGCTCGGCGCGCAGCTCACGCACGCCCGGGTCGCGGATCTCCTGCATCTCGAAGTACGCTCGCGACCCGCCGCTTTGCGAGAGACCGATCGCGGCGAGATCGGTTTCCGGAATCGCACGCTCGACGAGCAACGACCAGAGGCTCAGGTTCTTCTTGTTGGCGATGAGCCGATGCACCGCGGTCGTCTTCACGAACTCCTTGAACGCCGCGACCCGTTCCTCGAGCGTTCCGGTCAACGGCAGCACCGTGGGGTTCGCCGGGTCGGCCTTCGCCGGCTCTTCCTTCTTCTTCTCCTTCTCCTTCTCGTCTTGCGCTGGGGGCTGCCGCCGGACCGTCTCGTGGTCACCTTGCACGACGTGCGCCAGCTCGTGCGCGAGCAGCTCGCGGCCCGAAGCCGACTGCGGCAGGTATTCGCCATGAGCGAAAGCGATGTCGTTGCCGAGCGTGAAGGCGCGCGCACCGATCCGGTCGTTGGCTTCCGCGGCACGCGCGTCGTCGTGGATGCGCACCGCCGAGAAGTCGGTCCGCATGCGCGCCTCGAAGAAGCCGCGCTCGGCATCGCCGAGGCGCCGGCCGCTGCCGAGGCCGACCGATCCGGCGGTGCCCGCGGGCGCGCGCGACGCTTTCGGCTTGCGCCGGATCGTCTTGCCCGCGGTGCAGCTCGCGCACATCGGGCCGCCGGCCGCGCACGTACACGTCGATCCGCCCGAGAGCGCCGAGCGCGCCATGCGGTCGGCTTCGGCTTCGGCAGGATCGCTCGTCGCGCCGACACGAAGCTGTGGCCGCAGGAGTCCCGCTGCATGCAAGGCCTGCAGGTCGCCCGCTTGGTCTTTCGCTCCGCTTTTCGGTGCCGGCCTCTTCCGCTCCGCATCGTGCTCGGCCGGCGCCGCGCGCTTTTGCGGCGTCGCGCGCTCGCTCATCGAAGCGCCTCGCGAAGGCTCATGACGGGCGCTCCGTTGCGCTCGTCGGGTGGGCATCGACCGCGTCACGCCGGGCAATCGTCGGCTCGCTCGCGGCCGCGCGGTGCTCGCGATAGCGCGCCCAGCCGCCGGAGTCGCCCTGCTTCGTCTGGCGGCGCGTCATCGCGCGCATCAGATGGCGCATCGTGATCGACGAGCGCTCGGCGGCGGCGAGGAAGGCAGCGTCGAGCGCGATCGCCCGGATCACCCCGCCGGTCGTCTCGAAGCGCTCGGCGAGGAAACGGAAGTCGATGTCGTCGTCGAGCGGCGTCGCCGCAGGAAACATGCCGCGCCACAAGCGCTCGCGCAGCACCGCGTTCGGCCGCGCGAACTCGAGCAGATAGTGCATCCGCCGCTCGAACGCCGGGTCGAGATTCTTCGGCAGGTTCGACGCCAGGATCACGACGCCGTCGTGCTCCTCCATCTTCTGCAAGAGATAAGCGACCTCGATGTTCGCGTAGCGGTCATGTGCGTCCTTGATCTCGGAGCGCCTGCCGAGCAGCGCGTCGGCTTCGTCGAAGAAGAGGATCGCGCTCGACCGGTGCGCCGCAGTGAAGATGCGCTCGAGGTTCTTCTCGGTCTCGCCGATGTACTTGGAAACGACCGACGCGAGGTCGATGCGATAAAGCTCGAGGCCGACCGAATTCGCGATGACTGCCGCCGCCATCGTCTTTCCGGTTCCCGAGGCGCCCGAGAAAAAGATCATGAGCCCGTCGTGGCCGCCGTTGCGCTCGCCCATGCCCCAGCGGCGATAGACGCGATCGCGGCTTTCGATCGCGTTCGCGATCTCGCGCAGTTGCTGCAGCGCCGGATCGGGAAGGACGAGGTGGCTCCAGTCGTGCGGGCGGACGACACGCGTCGCCAGGCGCGCGAGCGCCTCGTTCGTGCGCGCGTTCGCCTCGCCCTCTAGCGCATGGCGAAGACAGCGATCGCCCGGCTCGCGCAATGCGACCGACTGCGCCGCGGCATCGATCCGCGCGGCAGTCAGTGCATACGTTTCCGCGAGATGCTCGACCCAACCGCCCTCGGCGTCGATGCCGGCGCGCGCGAGCGACGTGACCCAAAGCGCGGCACGCTCGTCTGCACGGGGCGGTTCGACCTCGACGTGGCGATGCGGAACTTCGGCGAGCGCGGCCCCGAGCGCCGCTCTGCCGGTCGTCAGCAGGATCACCGGAGTCGCATCGCTCGCGAGCTCGCGCGCCGCCCGCACGGCCGCGGCAGCGACTTCCTCGCCCGTGTCATGCGCATCGATCACGACGGCGGCTTCGACGAGCCTGGCCGCGAGACGCACGGAGCGCAACGACTCGGCGTCGCGGACGAGCGCCGAGGCGGGCAGTGCGATGAGCGGCAAGTCGTGGCGGCAAGCCAGCTCGACGGCGCGCGCCTGCAGCTCGCGCGCCTCGTCGCCACTCAGGACGTGAAGCGACGCGCGGCGCCGCGGCTGATCGTGCCTTTCACGGGCGGCCGGGCGTTCGATGCGCGTCAGCCAGCGCACTTCGGGAGGCCAGCGCGGGTCGGCGACGGGCAGCGCGAGCAAAGCCTGGGCGACGACCGGCGCGACGACGAACCCCTCGTGGAGCGACGAGCGACGCTCCGCCGAAGGGACCGCCTCGACGACGCCGAGCGTGACGAGACGCGACCGCGGAGCAAGAAGCGCGCGAATCTCGTCTCTCGCGGGAGTGTCGCCGCTGCTGGAATCGGCGAGCAGCCGGCATGCGAGATCGATGGTGAGGTATTTGCGCAGGGCGTCGTTGTTGAGATACGCGTAGAGCGGCTCGTAGCGCAGATCGACTTCGAGCGCGAGCGCGAGGCAGACGACATCGATCTCGGCCTGTCTCAAGGCGAGGCGCTCGCGCAGCAGGCCGAGCGGCGCCGTGTCGACGAGCCGCGCATGCAGCGCTCGTGCGTGCGCCGAAAGTGTCGCGGCGGGATCGGTGTCGCTCTCTGCAGCAAGACGCTCGCGCAGCAGCGCATCGACGCGGGCATCGGAAACGTAGAGGCCGCGCAGTTCGTCGAGCGACAGCTCGTAGCGGCCGCGCAGGCGCAGGACTTCGCGCTCGATCAGGCAATCGAGCCAATCGAGCGCCACCTGAAAACGCTCGAAGGAGGATTTCACTCCATCCGCCATTCGTACGCCTGCTCGGAAGGCGCGCTCCAGCGACGCGTGCCGCGGGCCAATCCGGCGAGGCCGAGCAGCACGTGGAGCGGCGGACGCGCGAGGCGCCAGTGGACGCGGTCCGCGGCACTGCGGACGAAGTCGCCGTGCGGGCTCAGGAGGTTGCGGCGCAGGTAGGGCAACGACGCGCCGTTCATTCCCGCAACGCGATACGCGACCCGGCGCCAGGCGATCTGCGCCGCTGCAACGAGAACGATTCGCCAACCGAGCGGAACGTCGCGGCACAGCTCTTCGTCGTCGAGGTCGTGCCAGTCGCGCCGGGCCTTGCGCGCCGCCGCGAGACGCTCGACGAAGCTCTTCTGCGCACGCGGGGCCGTTTGCCCGTCGGCGTCGTCGCACGGACTCGCTCGCTCTTCGGCATCCTCGTCGCGTGCCGTGCTTCGCAGGTCGATCCAGAGTCCGGTCGCGGTATCGACTTCGCAGTGCAGGCGCGCGCCTGCGGCGCGAAACGCGGTCGCGACGACGGCACCGCGCACATGGCGCCGGGCCGCTGTGCCGAGCGCTTGACGCGCCTCGATCGCGGTGTCGAGGCCGCTTCGGTTCAGCGCGTCGACGAAGTCGGTCAACCCGAACGAAGCGTCGATGGCGAAGAAGTCACGCCAGGATGCATCGCGCCAGACGAGCGGCGCTCGACCCGGCCCGGCGGCAAGCGCGAGGACGAACAGCGCAGCCGCGCCGCGCGCCGGGGCGCCCTTCGTGTCCGGCAGCGCGGCGACGAATTCCCGATTCAGCAGGACATCGATCTCGTCGAGCAGCAGGACGAGCCCGCCGAACGGCGCCGGCTGCTCGACGCCGGCTGCCCGCCGCTCGTCGCCGGCGCCTGCACGCTGCAACGCGCCCGACGCCGCTCCGGCCAGCCCCCGCAGCGCCTCGCCGTCGGCGAGCGGTCGCGCGAGCGCGACGGCGAGCGCGGGTTCGTATCGAGCGAGCCCGCGCACATCTCCTTGCGTCAGCGCTCCGGCGGCGGAGTCGTCGGCGCCACGCCGGTGCAGGTCGATCAGCGCGGCCAGCAGCCGCGCCGCGGCGAGCGACGCGCCACCGGCCGGCGCCCCCAGGCGCAACGCCTGCGAGAACACGACGAGGGCGAGCACCGCGACCGGCGCGGCAAGTTCGAGCCCGGAGGCGGCGGTCGCGATGGCGATCCAGTCGACGCCGCCGTGCGCGTCGGTCGGGTCGTCTTCGTCGCCGAGCGCTTCGGCGATCCGTGTTGCGTCGCGCGCCTCCAGGGCGCGGGCGATGTGCGCCCAGGCGCCCGGCGCGACGACCTTCAACGCGTCGCGACCGAGCTCGGGGTCGTCGGTCAGGACGGTCCGGATCGCCGCGCTCGGCGGCAGCACCGCGACGCCCGCGAAGCTTGCGTAGTACCACTGCCCCCAGGCGTTGCCGGTCGCGACGTCCTCGACGAAGCGGGCGACGAAAGCCGCTTGCGAAGCGAAGCGCACCACGTCGCTCGACCCCGATTCGATCGTCTGGACGAGCGCCGTCGCGCAGCGACGTGCGAGGACATGCGCGGCGCGGCGCACGTCGCAACGCGTGTCGAGGTCGCAGTCGAAGACAATCCGCCGCACGAGGATGACTTCGCCGCCCTTGCGGTCGACATAGTCGGCGAGGCCGGCGGCGAGCGCGTCGCCGACCTGCGCCGTCATGAGGTCGACGTCGGCGCGAACGCGTTCTGGCTGCGGATGGTCGCGCGCGACGACGATCTCGTTTCGCCAGGTGCGAATCGAGACGATCGAATCCACGCCTTCAACTCCTCGGCCCGAGCGCGACGAAGTTGAACGCCGAGTCCTGCGCCGTCGTTCCGCCCCCGGTGATGTCCTTGATCAAGACCGTGAAGCCGGCCTGGCCGACGCCCCTGACGCAGATCGTGTTGTCGTCGTTGAGCGGGTCGACGAGCGTCACCACGACGATCGGTGTCGCGTCGAACGCGACCGGGAACGAGACGGTGTAGCTGCCGGTGATCGCGTGGGACGACGTCCAGCCGCTGTTCGCGGCGTTGCCCGCTTCAGGAACCGTTCCGGCGATGACGCGCCAGTTCGCGAGCGCGCCGAGCGCGAAGTAGTTGCCCGCGCCGCCGAGCTTGACGTTGCCGCGCACGTCGAGCGCTTCGGCCGGCGCGTCGGTGCCGACGCCGAGCCGGCCTTGTGGCGTGACAAAGACCTTGTCGCCGCTCGACCAGAGACGGGCGACGCCGTCGCGTGCGTACCAGACCCAGCGCTCGCCGTTCGCCGGCGTCTCGACGAAAGTCCCGGTGTTGCGGTTCGCGAACGAGAAGCCGCCGCCCCCGCCCCCGCTGTGCACGTCGCTGCCCTCGACGTGCAGCGATCGATTGATGCTGACCGTGCCGATGCCGACGTTGCCGCCCATCATCGCGATGTCGCTCGAGAGCTTGCGCGCATGGCCGATCCAGCTCAGGAACTGCGGCGCGTCTTCCTGCGCGTTGCCGATCTGCTGGAACTGGATCTGCGGCGGATCGTCGAGATCGCTCAGCACCATCAGCGGAGCGAGCTGCGCGCCGTACTGGACCCAGACGCGCCCCGCGTCGCCGCCGGAACCGAGCTGCAGCCACTTGTTCGCGCCGAGTGCGTTGCCCTGCGGCGCCGCGGTCTGCTGGACGTCGAGCTTGGCTTGCGGTGTCAGCGTGCCGATGCCGACGTTGCCGTTGTTGCCGATGAAGAAGTTCGATAGCTTCGGGTCGGTCTGCGTGAAGTTGAGTCCCGCCTTGCCCGGGCCGAAGTTGATCTGCCAGGCGATCGTTCCGTCGGCGGCCTGCAGACCGACGGCATCGCCGTTGTCGCCGGTCGTGCGGATCGTGAGCGGGTGGGCGAGCACGGTCGCTTCGGTGCCGACCCCGACCTTCGCATCGTCCTGGACGACGACGCCGGGCGTGAAGTCGAACTCGATCTGGCACGGGTCGCCCTTGGCCTGTGCGGCGCCGATCACGAGGCGGTTCGGGCCGAGCGTGCGCTTGCCGAGCAGCACCTGCAGGTCGGCGCCGTTCTGCTCGTTTTTCTCCGGCCGGCGCCGCATCGCGAGCGGAACGCCGCCACCGAGGTAATCGGTGCCGAGCTGTTCCTGCCACTCGACACGCGTACCGAAGAGTCGTGCGTCGCCGCGAAAGCGCGCGTGCTCGTCGAGCCAGATCGGCTCGAGCGGGCGCACCCGGTCGCCGCACTTGACGAGGTCCTTCTCCTGCACGGCGTGCGCTTCGCAGAGCTGGTCGACGGTCTTGCCGGCAACACGATCGGTCCAGCGCGCGCGCAGGCGCAACAGGCCGTTGGCTGCGATCACCGATTCGGCGACGACACCGGCCTGGCGCCGAAAGAGCAGCGATTGCTTTTCGCTCGTTTCGGTCGGCGCGCCGAAGCTTCCCGGTGCGCCCTGCGTCCACGGCACGCGGCCGACCGGAACGAGCCACAGGTCGGGGTCCCCCGACGGCGGAAAGAGCTGCGCCGCGACCGAGCCGTCGCACGCGATCGGCTGACCCGGAAGGTCGTTGCCGAGCGCCTCCCGCGCGTCGCCGAAGGTCACGTCGGCGACGGCGACGCCGGCCTCGCGCTGCGCGATCGTGCTCTTCAGCCCGACGACGATGCTGAACGATTCGGTGACGCGCGCGAACGCGTCGACCGAATCGCAGACCTCGAAACCGCGCCGCACCCCGCCTGCCGATGTCTCGTCATAGCGGATCCAGACGTTGACCAGTCCCGTCGGCTGGACCGCGAAGAGACCGGCGTCGAGCTGCGTCGGCGCAAGGACGACGATCGGCCGGCCGTAGCCGTCGATCGCGACCCCGGGCGTGAGGAAGTACTGCAGCCCTCCCGAAGGGTCGGTCCGCGATGCCAGATCGATTCCCGCGACGACGCCCTGCGTGTGCGCACCGAGCAGATGCCGCGCCGATTGCTCGCGCAGGTAGGCGAGCAGGATCTCGAGGTCCTCGGCGCCGAGGAACTGGCCCTCGAAGAAGTGCGGGCGTTCGGCGAAGACGGTGGTCATTTGTTCCCCTTGCGCGGGCGACGGGCGCTTGCGCCGCCGGACTTGAGGCGTTCGATCTCGCCCGCGTGCTGCTCGATCGTCGCGTGCAGCCTCGCGACCTCTTCGCGCAAGGTCGCGACCGCGTCCGCGTCGGCCGGCGCTTCGGCCTCGGACGGCGCTTCGCGCCCCGCTTCGGCTCGGGAAGGCGGCGCCTGGCCGGCAGCTGCCTGCATCAGCCCGCCGACGAGCGCATCGAGCGACGTCGCGGCGAACGATCCGGCCGCCGCCTGCGCCATCGGCTTGGCGACCTGATTGAGGAGGAGGAACTGCGGCAGGCTCGCGCTTTCGACCGCCGCCAGCTTGTCGCCTTCGACGCTCGGTGCGAGCAGGGTGTTGATGAGCGCTTCGGGCTCGAGCGGCTTGCCCGACGAGAGCACGTCGACGAGGAGCGCCGTCGTGTCGTGCACCGGCGTCGCCGGATCGAGCTGCGGATTGAGCCGGACCATGCCCTGCTGGTGGAAGGCGTCGGCGCCCGTTCCCGCGTTCGGTCCCCCGGTCGCGGCACGCGCCGCCGCGTCGCGCGGTCCGGCAGCGTTCGGCTGCGCGTTCGTTCCGGGAACATCGACATTGCGGAAGATCGACGTCACGTCGAAGCAGCAGAGCGTCTGCAGGAGCTGCCGCAACGCCCTGCCGTACGGCAGGATCGACAGCCAGTACTGCAGCGCCGGAAAGGTCGTCGCGAACTTGCGCTCGGTCGTCCAGTTGCAGACGCGCAGCACGCGGCAAGGATTGTTCGCGACGTGCAACGATGCGAGCGGGACCCGCGTCTCGTCGGTCGGCATCGGGCAAGGCGGCAGAAGCGCCGAGCACAGGCAAGCGAGCAGCGCGTCGATCAGGACGAGGAACAGGATCACGACCGCCTGGATGAAGGCGGGCAGCCCAGCGCCCTCGGGCCGGACGATGACGAGCGCGGCGAGCTGAGCGAGGAGCGCGCAGTTGTAGCCGGACTTGCCCTGCAGGTGCCTGAGCAGATGCGCCTGCTCGCGGCACGCCCACAGGAACCACGCGTCGGGTGCGGCGACGACCGCCGGGACCGAAAACGGCCCGGGCATCTTCGGCCCCTTCGTCACGAGATCGTCGTAGCAGCAGACGTAGCGCTTGATCAGCTCCGAGTCGGCACCGATGGCGTTGCTCTGGTTGTCGCTGCTCGGCGGCTTGGTGGTCTTCGCCGGCGCGCGGTAGACCTCGAACGCGTAGCCCTCGCAGACGACCGTCGCTTCGCATTGCACCGGCGCGCCGCGCGGCTTCGCGTTCGTCGTGCACGTGCACTGGGCCTGCGTCTTCGCGCCGCAGCCGCACGACGTCTTCGCCTTCGCGCCACCGCACGTGCACTGCGCCTTGCCGCACGAGCAGCCGCAGTCGACTTCGGTCGGCGCGTAGAGCGGCTTGACGCCGCGCGTCGGCGTCTCCGAGTAGCGGATCGCGAGGATCCACTCGGTCTCGGCGGCGTCGCACGCGGCCGATTGCGGGTACTGGAAGGGATCGCAAGGAACACGCTTGCGCTCGGCGTCCTTGCAGCGCTTGATCAGGTCGCAGACGTCGACCGTGACCGCGTCGCAGACGACGATATCGTCGCCGCACGGGCTGAGCGCATAGCCGCAGCCGACGGCGACGCCGTCGCCGCACGGGTTGCACATCACCTCGAGGCCGTTGACGACGCCCCAGCCGTGCAGCTGGCGGTTGTGCAATCGATGCTTGGCGCGGATGTACGCGTCGAGTCGATTGAGATCGTCGGCGTTGAGCACCTGCCCGGCGAAGAAACGCGGGCGGCACACGCATTCGAGCATCCCGCACGTGCTGCACTTCGGCTCGGGCGGCGCGCACGCCGTCAGGCTCGTGCCTTGGCGGCTGCGGTAGAGATCGCTGATGGTGCTTGCCATCGTTTGCTCCTTGTCCGCTCTAACCGAGCTCGACGCTGAACCAGCTCTCGAAGCGCGTGCCCTCGGTGCCGTTGCCGCTCGATCGCTTGTCGTGCGGCCGGATCCAGTCGGGGTTGGGCGGGATTGCTGCGTCCACCTTCGGGATGTGATCGCCGTCGAGCGCGCGCAGCGCACCGGTCTTCGCGTGATGGCCGCGGATGAACTCGCCCTTGAGCAGCACCCGCAGCCCGAGCACGCGGCGGTTGCCGATCGGAATGAACGCCGGCCCGAGGTTCGGCAGCTTGACGAGGACGCCGTTCGCCTCGGGCGCGGAGCCGTCGAAGTTGCTTTCCGTGTTGCACTCTTCGCCGAGCTTGATCGGCTGGATCCGGTCGTTGAGGTCGAGCTCGCACCAGCAGTTGGCGAACGTGACGTCACCGATCTGCTCGCGCCGCATCACCTGGACGATGACGGTATCGACGTTGAGATCGGCCGAGATCATCGGCGTGTCGAACGCGACGATGAGCCCGCGCTCGACGAGCTTGTTGAAGTCGGCCTGGTCGAGCACGCCGCCGTGCTGCCAGTTGATGTCGCAGACGTGCGGAAGATCGGGGTCGAGGCCGACGCCGTTCTGGCCAGGAACGCCCTGCGGTCCTTGCGGTCCTTGCGGTCCGGCCGGTCCGGCGGGCCCGGCAGGTCCTGCGGGCCCTGCGGGTCCTGCCGGGCCTTGCGGTCCTTGCGCTCCGACTCCCCCTTGGCCGTCGTGCTCGAGCAGGCACAGCACCGCCTGCATCAGGTCGGTGACGCTCGGGACGATGCGCCTTCCGAGGACGTTGTCGATGCGGCAGATGCCCGCGGCCGCATCGGCGAGCGGATCCGAAGGCGGATCGAGCATGTCCTCGAGGCGTCGCATCGGACGCCAGTGCCGGATCGTCGCGAGAACGACGCAATCGGCGCTGTCGCACGCCGGGCACGGATGCGCCTTCAGGTAATCGGCGCAGTCGTCGCCGACGATCTCGAGCACCGCGACGGCATCGGTGTAGACCGCGTACAGCTTCCCGTGCAGGGCGAGCGCGGCTCCCCCGGGACCGACCGGAAGCGTCGCGCCGAGCGCATCCGGCTGGCCGACGCGCTCGACGTCGACGACCTGCACGATCGCATTTCCGGTCGCCGGCTGCTCGAGAACGTAGGCGAAGCGCGCGCCTTCGTCGAGCACGAAAGCGACCGGCTTCTCGGGCAAGGTCACGGTCTGCGGCGACGTGCCGTCGAGCTTCGCGACCTTGAACGCGCGCGAGCTGCCTTCGATCCAGGCCAGCCGGTCGGGGCCGGTGCTCTTGGCGATCGCGAACGCGACGACGTCGCTCGAGGTGGTGGCGATCGTCTGCGGGTCGAGGCCGTTCACACCGGGGTCGAAGTGATCGAACTTGGCCGACGCCTCGGCGGCGTAGATGCGCTGGTCGGAACCGACGCTGGCATCGATCAGCGCCGCGGCGACGTTCGCGCTTCGACCCGCGATCGCGACCATCGGCGTCGCCGTCACGTCCCAGACCTGGAGCGTGGTTGCGCCTCCTTTCACGACGAGCGATGCCACTTCGCCCGACGTCAGGACGAGCAGGCGGATGCTCGTCGCGCCGTCGCTGCCCGGGATGTCGATCGCGTCGGTCGAACCGGTCGAAAATGCGCTCGACGTCGTCGTGTCGATGCGATGCAGTTGCGCCTCGTCGGCGGCGGTCGCTCCGGCGACCGCGGCGTACAGGCGGTCGCCCGCCGCGTCGATCGCGATCGCAAGCACCTTCGTCGTGAATGCCCGCGGCGCGAGCAGCGCCAGGGTCGCGGCGTCGTACTGCTGGATCACGCCGCCGCTCGGCGCCTGGTCGGCGGCGACGTAGATGCGCGCGTCGTCGACCACGACCGCCTTCGCGCCGTTCAGCGCGATCGTCGCGTTCCACTTCAGCTCGGGCGCGTGCCCCGCCGTCCCTTGCGGCAGCGTCGGATCGACGAGCATGTCGAACGCGTACGTCTCGAGCACGCGGTTCGGCGCGCAGCGCGTGTCGTCGCAGCCGCATTCATCGAACAGCACCGGCACGTTTTCGGTCGGGCACTCGCGATAGCGGATGCAGAGCTGAAGGACGTGCTCGCCCTCGTCGTTCGGGTCGTTCCAGATCGCCGCAACGGCGGAGAACGCCGTGATGTCGATCGTTTCCGGGTCGATGACGAGGATCTCGTTGCCGCAGCAGTCGAGCGCGGTGCCCGGCTGGACGACGAGGTAGCGGTCGCGACACCCCGGTGTTCCGTGCGCCTTGACCTCGAGACCGCAGACGACGCCGGTGCCGTGCAGGCGCGCGTGATGGCGCTTCCACTTCTCGACGACGTAGAGCTGCTCGACGTCGAAGTCGATCACCTCCATCAGCTTGCCGAAGAAGTAGTTGTTGCGCAGCGGCGTGTGCGTCTCGCAAGGCGGACAAGCCTCGGCGTGCGCGCCGCAATGTGCCTTCGCGAGATCCGAGTGCCCCATGGCTCACCTCTACGAAAGGATCGAGTTCATGCCGACGCGGACCGCGCCGACGTGCTGTGGCGGCTGCGCCGCACCCGGCTGCTGCCCGCCGCCGGCGAGGACCGTGCCGCGGCCGAGCCGCATCGTGTCGAGCACGGTCGGATCGGGTCGGACGCCGATGACCGCGTCGAGCCCGAGCATCGACTGCACGCCGACGCGAAAGCGCGGCTCGACGAGGACGAGATGCGCTTCGACGTGCGCGGGACGCTCGGCGTCGATCAGCGCCTCGAGCGCGCGCGCGACCGCTGGCTTGCGAACGCACCCGGCGGGAACGAAGATCGACAGCTTGTGCGCATAGACGTGGAACGGATCGCGATACGGGTCCTGCGACGTCTTCAGCTGCGTCACGCCGACCTGCGCGCCGTCGCTCGCACCGCCGGCGAGCAGCGACGTGCGGCTTTCGAGGCGGCTGCGGTTGACGATGCGCGCGCCCCAGAGCTTGGCCGCATCCGAAAGCCGCGCGTGGTCGAGCGCGAGCCAGCGGCGCAGCTTGAAGTGCTCGAGGACCAGGCGCGGCGGCTGCCAGCACGGCGCGAGACGCTCGCCCGTCACGCACGGAACGCACGCGGTTTCACACGGCTCGAACGCCACCCAGCGGTCGAGGCCGAGGAAGAGACGGACCATGTCGCGCAGGCCACGGACCGTCCCGCGCCAGGGGTAGAGGCGCGGCGCCGCCGCGAGGAAGCGACGCCGGCGCTCGAGCGGAAACGCAGCGACGAGGGTGACTCCGACCCAGGTCGAGAGGAACGTCAGGAAATCCCGGCCGCGCGCAACTTCGGGATACGCCGGCGCGGAGAGCGGATCGAACAGCGCCGCCTCGTCGTCGATCTCCCCTTCGATGTCGCGCAGCCCCCGATCGAAGATCGCGAGCCAGCGATCGGTGAATTCGGCGGCGATCGGCTCGGCGCCGAAGATCGCAGGCAGATAGCGCCTGAGGCTGATGCGCGGGAAGTCGAGCTGGACGCAATCGACGCGCGGCGATTCGGCCGGGGTTCCGGCGAGGCGAAGGCGCAGCCACAGATAGCGGCCGGGCGGAGATCGCAGCATGAAGTCGGAGCTGCCGCAGCCGATCGTCGCGTCGCTGCGCCAGAGGCCGGCGCTTCGCCACGGCGCCTGCGGATCGGCCAGTTCGTCGTCGGCGAGGACCGTTTCGGCGCTCAGCGTTGCGATCTCGATGCGCGCGTCGCGCGCGAGATGGCCGCCGACGACGATGCGGTCCCAGACGCAGGCGGCGATCTCGCTGTCGAGCGCCGCGCTCATCCAAGTACCGGCCTTGGGGTAGACCGGTTGCGCGTCGGCGTAGGTCGACGACAGCGGCGCGCCGCTCGCGTCGATCGGCACGGGCTCGTCGCGCGGCGGCATGCAAAGCGCCGCGATGTCGATCGCGCCGTCTGCATAGACGGCGATCGGCAGGCAAGCGAAGCGCATCGCGACCTCGCCGGGGCGCGTCGCAAGGCCTTCGATCCGCTTCGAAGCGAGGTCGACGACGGCAACCTCGTCGGCGCCGTCGATCGTCGCGTAGACGCGGTCGTCGCAGTCGATCGCCAGCGAACGCACCGCGCCGAGACCGGTGATGACGTCGAGCGCCCTGCCGTGCGGCGTCAGGACGTGCAGCGCGCCGTTCGCAGGGTCGGCGACGACGATGCGCCGGTCGCAGGTCGCGACCGCGTCGGTCGGCGTCCACGGTTGGCCGTCCGTGAGTTGCGGTCCCGGCCAGACGCCGCGCAGCGCGCCGCTGCGGGCGTTCAGGACGATGATCCGGTGCAGGCCCGGAGCGATCAGCAGAAGCTGGCCGCAGACGGTCGCGATGGCTTCGACCTCGGCCGGCAGGCGCAGGTCGTTGGCACGCAGGCACGGCCACTCGACGAAGGCGCAGTCGCAGCGGTCGAGAACCAGCAGACGATGCCGCTTGCGATCGAGAAACGCGATCGAGCCGTCGGGGAGCGCGGCGACGTGGTCGGGCCAGAACAGGCCGCCGAAGCTGCCGCTCGGCTCGTTCAACAGCCGGCCGGTTCCGGGAAGCGGCGTCAGCTCCAGGCCGCCGGTCGCGGGATCGACCGCCACGTGATCGATCAGCAGCGGGTTCGAAGCCGGCTGCCAGCCATGACGGCGATCGAGCGTCAGCGTGCGCGGGTCGTGCGGCGGCCGCGCGACCGGTGGCAGGTACGGCGCTTCGGAGAAAGCCTGACGGGCGCTCACGCTAGGCCTCGTATTCGACGGCGATGACGTGCGCGCCGCTCTTCAGCAACGCGTGCGCGGCGATCGGAACATCGCTGCACGACGGCTGGACCTTGCGGTCGAGCGTGATCTCGACGTCGTTGACGCGCCGCACGCCCTGCAGCATCAGGCGCTGGACGAGCGCCGAATAGACGATGTCGCCGCCGAACGGCCAGCCGCTGCCGTCGGTTTCGAGCGTCGCGTCGTCGCCGCCGACGAGCGGATGGAAGTAGCGCGCCAGGAGGAGCAGCGCCTGCTGCTTGACCGCCGCGAGGTCGGCGGTGCTGCGGCAGACGAGCGTCGCGGCGACGACGACCTCGCTGTAGCTCGGCGCGAGCGTGTACAGCTCGACGGTCGCGAGGCGACGCGGCTCGAGGTACGCGCAGACGTTGCGCAGCGTTCCTTCGGTCGGCATCGGCGCCGGATCGTCGAGCGGGTTCGTCTCGGCGCTGTTCGGAACGACGATGACGCTGATGACGCCGGGAACGTCGACGCCGGCAAAGAGCGGATGAAAGAGCGGCAACGCCTTGGCGCGCGCGACGTCGCCCGCGGCGCGCGCATGCAGCTCGAAGTCTTCGAGCGTCACCGCGCGCTCGTGGCTCTTCAAGGTCTGCGCCGCGCGGGTCTTCGCGGCGTCGAGCGTTTCCTCGTCGGATCCGCCGTAGGCGGGCATCAGGTTCGCGACCGCGCCGGCGTCGAGCCCGGCGACTCCCGAACGAACGTCGACGATCGTCGCCGGGCCGACATTGCCCGCGGCGCCGCCGCCGAACCGATAGCTGAGCGCGACGACGTTCGCGGGCCGGTTCGGGTTCGCGATCGGGACGCGCAATTGCTTGCCGCGGCCGAAGCGGACCTCACCCGTGCTGCGATTGAGGACATAGTGCCTGTCGTCGGGCCCCGATGCGTAGAAGTCGGCGCGCTCTTCCCAACGCTCCTCGCCGCGGCCTTCGTCGACGACGAGGACGAGCGTTCCGTCGAGCACCGGCTTGTTCGCGAGCGTAAACACCTGGTCGTCGAGCCCGGTCGCGCGTCCGAGCACTTCGGCGTCGACGGTTTGCGCCTGCAGCGCCGGAACCGTGTTGGTCCGCACGGCCAGGAGCTGCGGCGCGCGCTGATAGGCGCCCGAGACGAGGCGGGCGCGGATCCAGAAGCGCGGGTCGACGATCGAGCCGAGCGCGGCACGCTGCAACGGGCCGGCCGGCGCTTTCGCCGACGGCGTGAGCAGGGTGACGTGGCCCGAGCGCGTGAAGGCCGCGGTCTCGTCCTTGAGCAGGTCGAGCGGCTGCCACTCCTTGCCGTTCCAGTACTCCCACGCGAAGGTCGCGGGCGGCGGCGTCGACGTCGTGCAGTCGGCGTAGACCGGGCCGCGCGAGCGCGGCGTCTTCAGCCAGAACATGAGATCGACCGCGGCGCTCGGAAAGTCGAGCGGCGAATCGAAGCCGAGCATCAGGCTCGCGCCGATGCGTGCGGTCTGTCCGAACGGCAGGAAGCCGGTCCGGGCATCGGCGTTGGCGCCGCTCACGTCGGTCGTCGCGAAGCCGCTGTCGAGCTGCACCGCATCGAGCCTGGCGCCGAGCGCGATCAGCGCCCGCTCGGTCTCGAAGACGACCGGCGTCTCGGCGCCCGGGACTTCGGCAGCGACCTGCGTGTGCGACGGAATGACGATCGTCGGCTCGGGAAACGTCGCGACGACGGGAAACGTCAGCTCGGCGCGCGCGGGCTGCGCCGGTGCCAGCTCGATGCCGATCAGCTCGAGGAACTTGAGGTAGTTGAGCTTCGGCACGGAGCCGAGCCGATGGATGAGCAGCTCGCTGAGCCATGCGAGCAGCTGCACCACCGCCATTCCCGGCTCGTTGTCGTTGACGTCGGTCCACTCGGACGCATAGCGCGTGATCCGCGTGCGCGCCTCGGCGACGAGATCGGCGTAGCGACGGTCGTCGATGACGGGGAATTCGGCGTCGAGCGGCATGTCGGCATCCGGGCGTCACGCCGGCTCGAGCAGGTAGAACGGATAGACGAAGTTGCCGATCGCGTTGTTGCCGCGCAGGCGATAGTCGACGCGGACGAGCAGCAGGTTGGCTTCGCCCGGCGCGCTCGTCGCCGAGACATCGAGGACGTCGATGCGCGGCTCGTACTTCACGAGCGCACGACGCACCGAATCGATTGCCCGGGTTCGCGTCGCCGAGTTGTTCGGCTCGAAGGCGAGGTCGTGGATCCCGCAGCCGAAGTCGGGAAGCATCACGCGCTCGCCGAGCTTGGTTCCGAGGATCAGATAGATCGACTCCTCGATGCGCCGTTCGGTGCTCGAGGTCGCGATGCGGCCGGCGGCGCTCGTCTGCAGCGGGAAGCGCAGTCCGGTGCCGAGGAAGTCGCGCGCGGATGCGATCGCGGTGGCCATCACTGCGCTCCGAGTCCCTGGGCGATGAACTTCAGCGTGTCGGCGAGCTGCTCGATCGTCGTCACGACGTTCAGCAGGCTTGCGAGGTCGGCGTCGGATCCGATCTGCGGCGTCTGGATCGGATCGACCCCGGCCATGCCGAGGAACGGCTCGGCGAGCGAGAGCAGGACGAGCACGGGGTCGATCGCCGACATCATTCCCTGCGCCGAGTTCTCCGCGTTCTCCTGCGCGCACTGCAGGGTGGCGAGCAGCTCGGTGTTGCCGTTGGCCTGCGCCGACCCGATCTGAAGCGCCAGGCCGTTCATCACGTTGAGGACGCTTCTAAGCTGCTGCGCGATGCACTTCAGGATCTTCGCGATCAGCATCAGCAGGTCGCGAACGAAGAGCGGAATTCCGAGGCCGACGAACTTCGCGATGCAATCGACGAGCGGCGGCACCGCTTCGGCCAGCTTCGGAATCGCCTCGGCGACCTTCGGCGCGTCGGGAGGCACTTTGGCCAGGCCGGTGACGACGTCGATCATCGGCTGCAGCACCTTGACGACCTTGAACAGGCAGTCGAAGTTGACGAGGATCGGCTGCAGCTGCAGGACGAGCGAGAACGAGAGCGAGCAGTCGTCGGGAATGGCCTTGGTGATGTCGACGATGCCCTTGATCGAGCCGCCCATCGGCATGTTGACTTCGACCTTGCTCGGCTTCGGGATCGGAATGCAGATCGGCTTCTCGACGAGCTTCGAGAGCGCGCCGGGCAGCGGGACGTCGATCGTCTTCGTGACCACGTCGAAGTCCTCGTCAGATCTCGGGGCCGATCTTCTTCACCGGCCGGCCGTCGATCGTGATCACGCCGTCGGCTTCGAGGCTCAACGCTCCGCGCGACTTGATCGTGATGTGCGTGTTCGTCATCACGATCGTGTTCTCGTGGCCGTCCTTGATGATCAGGGCGCCCCGGTTGCCTGCGACCTCGGTCGAATCGACGAGGTAGATCGTGTGGTCGTTCTCCGAGCGCCACATGCAGAGCCGCTCGTCCGGCGAAGGCGGCGTCTGCACCGGGTTCCAGGTGAAGCCGATCACGATCGGGTGGTCCCACATGCCCATGTGGAAGGCGAGGATCACCTCGTCGTCGACCCGGGGCATGCAGAAAAAGCCGCGGTCCTTGCCCGCCATCGGCGCGGCGACGCTGACCCAGCGAGTCTCCGGCCCGCTGAGCCACGGATACGTGACCTGGATCTGGCCGAGCTTGGTCGGGTCCTTCACCGCGGTGACCTTGCCGATGACGACCCCCGAGCTGCGTTCGCCTTCGTTCATTTCGCGCCTCCGCCGCCGACCTCGACGTCGGGGTCCTCGCGGCGCGCGGTGAACTTCGTCGTGTAGCCGCTGCCGTTCAAGGTGTGCGTCGTCTCGGTCACGAAGTACTCGCCCGAGAGCCGATTGCCGATGCCGTCGAGCAGCACGCGCGATCCCGCACGCAGGCTCGGCAGGCCGATCACCGTTCCTTGCGCCTTGACCAGCTCCTGCGCGCTGCCGAGGAGGATGTCGCGCGCCGCCTTCTTCGCCTCGTCCTTGGTGAACACCGGCCGGTTGATGACGCGCTCTTCGCGCGGATCGCACTTCTGGACGATCTCGCCGAGCTTCGGGTTCAGGTGCTTCAGCTTCGGATCGAACCAGTCGGCGCTTGCCTCGATCGGCTTCTGGTTCGCCCGGTCCCAGCCGTGCACCGTCACCTTCTTCACCTGGTTCGCGGTCGTCAACGTCACCTTGAGATCGGTGAGCCCCATGCCCCAGGTGAGCTGGTACGGCGTGGGCGACTTCGTCTCGGAGGGGCCGAAGTACAGGAACTCCTTGTCGGTCCCCTCGTACTTCCTGATCTCGACGATGTAGCCGCGGATGCGCGCGCGGCGCCACAGGAAATCGATGTCGTACTCGCTCTTTTGCGTGACGAACGGGATGCGCGGCTCGTCGCCCTTCGCGGTCTTGTCGATCTCGATCGGCATCGGAATTCGCCGCGCGTCCATCCCGCTCGACTTCCATTTCGGATCGACGAGGCCTTCGAAGCTCTTCGCGATCTCGCTGTCGGTCTTGTCGTGGAACTGGCCGTCGTACTTCGCGCGCCGCATCCGATGGAGCTGGTTCAGGCCGCGCACCGCGAGCGTGTGCGGGCCGGCGGCCGCGAACGTCGGCTCCATCGTCGTGAACGTGCCGGTCATCATCTCTTCCAGCTCGTCGGCGTAGCCGAGCTTGACGACGACCTTCTTCGAGCACGGCTCGAACAGCGTCTCCAGCTCGTTCAGCGTTGGATCGGCTGCGCTTTCGTCGTCTTCCGAGCCGATGTACTTGAAGCGCAGCCGGTCGCTGTCCCAGTTCGAGACGACGAGCTCGAAGCCGTCGATCTCGTCGGTCTTGTCGTGGTACGTCAGCTCGACCGCGTCGCGCAGGATGCTCAGGTCGAGCGGAACGCCGTCGATCGTCAGCTCGAAGCGCGGCACGTAGAAAGCGCCGCGGTTCGCCGATTCGCTCCGCAACGTGACGAACTCTCTTGCGCTCAACGGAGCCTCCCGGTCGACATCGAAGGCGTCATCTCGGTCTCGTCCCGAGCGAAGGGACCGTGAGGACGCGGCCCGGCAGCAAGCGCCGCGGGTCCTCGATCTCGTTCTCGTCGGCGATCGCGCGCCACTCGGACGGGCGCTGGTAGTAGCGCGCGGCGAGCGCCGAGAGCGTCTCGCCGATCGAAAGCCGGTGCCGGTGGGTGCGATCCGGCGAGCTCGGGTTCAGCTCGTCGAGCTGCTGCTCGATCGGCCGCCATTCGCGCAGCACCAGCGTCACCGTCGCGCGCAGCGGCACGCCTTCGGGACTGAACATCGTGAAGCGCTGGCGCACGCTCTCGGCAACCCCGGTGAAGGTCGAACGCCGGTTGCTCCCCCAGGCGTCGCCGACGCGATTCCCCGAGAACTCCGAATTCCAGAGGAACGTGACGACCGGCGGCGCGTGGAGCGTCGGCACGATCTTGACGAGCTGATAGAACTTGTCGGTCTCCTTCGTCACCGACTTGGCGTTGAGGCCGATGCCCTCCTCGGTGGTGTCGCAGAACAGCTCGAGCGTGAGCTTCTCGGCATTGCCGCGGATGAACTGCTGGATCGGCGCGTCGAGCCCGGGGATCGCGATCTCGGCGATTTGCGCCTGCTTGTCGAACGTCAGCTCGGTCGGATTGAACTGGACCTCGAACAGGTCGTAGTCGTCCGGCGCGGTCTGGACGAACATCGTGCCCTTGACGGGAAGCGTCATTGCTCCGATCCCCGGTTGAGACGATCGGCATAGCCGTTCGTGACCGACCCTTCCATGCGGACCTGCCGTTCGTGGTCGAGCATCTCGCGCACCGCGGGAAGGATCGCCGCGACGAGCGTGCGCACGGTCTCGGGAGCGATCGCGTGCGTCCCGTCGATCGCGCGCACGCGGCTCACGACCTCGTCGATCTTGACTTGCGTCGGCTGGCCGTTCATCGGAAGAGCCCTCCGATCGAACGCGCCGCGCTGCCGATCGCTGCGCCGAGCGCCGCGGCGCCGCCCATCAGGAACAGCCCTTCGTGGGTGATCGTGATCGAGTAGACCGCGACGCTCGACTGCTGAGCGTTCAGCTGCGGGCCCTTGTATTGCGTCGGCAGCCCGCGCCGGAAGCCCCAGACGGTGTGGGGCCTCTGGCGCGAGTCGCGCAAGGTGATGACGCCGTCCTTGCGCTTGCCCGCGCCTTGCGTGAAGCCGTAGAACCAGTCGAACAGCTCGGTGTTCTTCGTGATGCCCTTTTTGAGCGTGATCTCGGCGTACTTCACGCGCTTCGGGAACTTGAGCACCGTGCCGTTGTTGCCGCCCTCGTTGTAGTCCTCGAGGTCGAGCGTCATGTCGAGGCCGGTGCATTCGCTGAAGCCGGCGAGCGGATTCGGAACGAGCGGCTGCAGCACGATCGACGTCAATCCCGCGCCGGGCGA
>Ga0070667_100000735_pt1 | contig 31383 bp, 28 predicted proteins | sample KBSS33metaG_FD_64659 | JGI IMG/M metagenome (GOLD analysis project Ga0070667, IMG submission 64659) | Switchgrass rhizosphere microbial communities from Kellogg Biological Station, Michigan, USA - KBS S3-3 metaG | ecosystem: Host-associated > Plants > Roots > Rhizosphere > Soil ...
CTGGAACAGATCTACTACGACGCGACGACGCAATGGCCCCAAGGCTTTACGCCTCCACCCAGCCGACCTCACAGAGACAGATCTGACCGCGATGAGCGTCAAAACGTCCAGCTTCCGTTGGGGCTGAGCACGAAACCGTGCCGTTGGGCGGTATCGTCGCTGTGATTTCGGCGGAAGTCCCTGACCACTATGCATGCCACAAGCAAATCGTCTGCGCCGCAAGTGATCTGGTCACCGCTCATCAAGGTGCCTCCAGCACCGAGAATCACCTTTTCGCCTGAGGCCAACGGCTTGCCGTCGAGCTTGTCGGTGTCCGGTGGTGTACTCAGGCCGAAATACGCCTTGTAGTCCCCGGCGTAGACCTGGTTGGTTGGATGGTCCAGGCCGGGAATGGCCCCGAAACAAAATGCCGCGGTATCTCCACGGCTGCTCCACATCGCGCACTGCAAGCCCGTTGGGCTGGTAAATGTCGCCAACGAGTAGTAGCGCGAGACATCGTGGTCGCCCGACACATCGGTGAAGGCGTCGAAGTCCGGAAACCCCGGCGGTGGCGGGGCCAGCGCCGTCTGAACCGAAGTGGGGGCACCGGGTGCCGGCTCGGATGTATCCACCGGAGCTATCGCCGGTGCGGCGCCCGGTGCGGGATAGGTCACCAGCGGTGTCATCGCCACGACGACGGCGGCCGCGACCGTTATGACGGCCACAACGGTTCCAGGCCGCCAGGCCTCGGCACTGCAACCCACCCCGGCCTCCTTCGTCGAATTACCCGATGTGCGACAACCGATATCGATCGCGGTGATGACATCGGCTCGCTCGAGTGTCAGCGATTGAGATTGACCACGAACTGTTGCACGTTGTAGGGATTGTTCGCGGTGGTATTCCACTGACTCACCAAAATGACCGCTTGGTCCAGGGTGGACCCGGGCACGATGTAGCCGCCGTAGTTCTGCGGAACGGTTTCCTGGGTCGCCACGACCGTGACCGGTGTCGACGGGGCAAGCACTTGCGTCACGTCGTCAGCCACCCGCACTTCGACATTGGCCGAGGTCTGGTTGAACCCGGACAGCACCGCCTTGCCTTCGATCAAACGCAGGCTCAACTCACCGAAGAGGTCACCGCTTAGAGGTGTGGGTGCCACGTCCCAGCCCCAATCCGGGCCGCCGCCAACCATTCCCCACGCGTGCCACCAGTTGCGGTCGGTGAAGTTGGCTGCCGGGCACCGGTAGAGGCGCACGGTGTGATCTCGTGCGAACCCGTCGGCCACGATGTACACCCACCCGTCGGGCGCTTGGTAGCCGCTGATCTGCGTTTCGTTGCCGTCCTGCCAGCCGGTGTCGCGCAGCGACCCGGGCACACTGGGCCAATGCGGGCTGTTGGGATCGATTCGTACCAGTCGCGAATCAACCGGAAGCAGGTTCACCACCCGTGTGACCAGGGCGTAGTCGATGCCGAAGACCTGCACGGTGCCGGCCGGCAGTTGACTGCCCCCCGGCACATGCGGCCAGGTTTCGGCGTACAGAGTGCCGTTACCGCCAAGCGAGTGGTCGAACTGGACCCTGGGGCTGTTAAGGCTGCCGGGCAGCACATGCAGGCCCATCGACGGACTCCACGATCCGTCGCCCATGCGGTTTCCCGAGAAAGTGTCGCCCGCCAGCGCGACCTGCCCGCCCGGTGAAATCTCGCACAGGTCGGTAGCTCCCGCGCCGAGAGCGCCGGTGGGGGAGCCTGTCCCGGCGACGACACCCAGATTGATGGCCTCACCCGGCGCTGGGTGAGGCAAGCCCGGAAGGGCGATCGCGGCCAGAGCTTCGGCGACGAGCGCTTGTCGCCGCCGAGGCAGCACCCCTGACTTGGGTGCCGGTAATGGTTCGTCGGTGCGACGGCGCCGAGTCGCATTCTTGCGCCCGTCGTCGGTGCGCGTCGGTGATGCGACCGTATCGGTCAGCTTTGGTGCCATTTCGAATTCCCCCCGTGAAAAAGTGAATGATCGGAAACGTTTTCGAGATGTGAGCCGGGTCGGCGTGCTGCATGCCGGCTCGATATCAGCGAGCACTCATGGCAAGAGGTGCCAGTCCCAGGTCTTTTCGCAGCGACGCCAAGTGCCCGACTGCGACCCTCGTGTCAAGGCTGGCGTCTGCCATGCAACTGGCGGCACTGGCCGTCATCTGCTCCGCGCTGCCACTTTCGACTTCTGCCCGCCAGGAAGCCCCCGTCCATTTGCGACCGAAGTAGCAGCTGGCAGTGCTGATGACCGCCAGCACCACCGGCAGGGCGGGAACGAGATCGTGTTGTTCGTCGAATGCTCGCTCCTCCCATAGGAACTCGGCGGCGCGATCAAGATCTGCCAACAGACAATCGGCAGGCGTGCGGTGCAGAACTTCCCGCACTTCCAGTAATCCTTGCAGCGAATCCGACCGGTCCTGCTTTGCCCGGATAGCCGCGCCGCTAAGCAAGCCCGTCGCATGTTCTCTGGCGACTGCGGTAACTATCGCAGTAGTCGGTGTGCTGGTCGGAGTCCGGCGACCAACGTCGATGCACTCCCTGCAGAAGCGGATGAGGTCGCGCGGAATGCCACCGCTGAGAGCGTGACAGTAGTAGGCGAGCACCTGCGGCATTCCGACGACACGCCCCATCAGCAGGTTGCTGGCGTCGTCCACGCCGAACCGGTCGACATCTGCGATCGTGTCGAAGGTGGAGTCGAACGCGTCGCGCATAGGGATACCGCGAAGGGCGAACCTCGCGAGGGCGTCTTCGGACACAGACACGAGGAAATGTATGCCCACACCGTGCATCAGATCTTTCAACCCATTGATGACATCGATGGCCTCTTCGGGAGTGGAGATCTTGTCGAGCTCGTCGACCGCGACGATGATGGCGCGATCGCTCACCTTGCGATAGAGCGCGGCGAATTTCTGGAAAGCGTCGACCCGCTGCGGATGTGACGTTTCACGCTCGACCAGCTCGGTCATGCTGCTGTCTTCGAGCGAAAGCCCCCGTAAGGCCACAGAATTCGTCGATGACGTTTGCGTCCTGGTGCTCCAGGCCAATCGCTCCAGCTCAGCGCGGGCAAGCGCCACCGGATTCTTGTCACGCAAGCGCTGAACGCGCGTCGTGTTGAAGTAGGAGACAGCCAAACTCGACAGCAACACGACCGCCGTCGCGGCTAGACCGGATCCCGCTGTCAGCGGCCAGCTCAGATGCGGACTTTCCCATTTGACGAGAAGTACTGCCGCAGCACACAACAACACCGCGGCCACGGCTACCAATCTAACCGTCAAGACGCTGTTGCGTTGCGTCAAGAGCGGGTCCTGGCGCGGTGCGCCGTGGGCCTCAAGTATTTCTTCGGCCGTGCGCTGATGGATCGTCCTGACGAAATCCGCCGGCGAATACTTGACCGGCGCCGGCACATACACGCCGACATAGCGATCTTGATAGCGCGCACAAAGCTGACGCATGATCGTTGTCTTTCCGATGCCACGGGGCCCGCTGATACCAATGGCGGAGGTCACGTGCGATTTGATGAATTCCTCTAGATCGCGCAATGTCTTCACGCGCACGGGATCTTGATTCTCCAGTTCCACGAGGCGCGGTGCCTCTGTCGTCGACAGCACGACTTCTGCCGACTCTCCAGCCGCACGGCGTCGAGTTTCGTCCTCAGCTGCGAGTGACTCGCTGTGAAGCCTGTTGGCGACTCGGTTGGCGTAGTCGGTCAACTGGATTCGGACAATGTCGCGATACTGCGCCTCGGCGTCTTGGGAGGCGTTCAGCCGCGGGGTCGGCGAAAAAGAAAGCTTTCCTGTGCGGATACGCCGGATAATCCATCCCCACAACAGAACACAAACCAAAGTCGAGATAGTGCCCCCGACTCTCTGTTGGTGATCGGCGGCCACGACAATCGAACCCAAGGTGTAGAGGGCCAATCCGATAAGGCCAGACACCAGCAGAACCACATGCAGCACTCCTGCGAACTTGCGCAACGGGGAGAGTAGGGGTGCGCTGGGGACGCTGGTGTTTGCGAGGAGCCGCTTCGCGAACGCGGACCTGTCACTGACGTACTCATTGCTGATGTCGTGTTTGACGGCCGGATCGACCTCGCTGGCGTCCAAGACGCGGATGAACTCCTGGTAGAAGATGTCCTCATCGCGGGACTGACCTCGCAACCTCGTAGGGCTCGAGCCCACCGCCATGCCCGTGGACACACCACTGTGCTGGGTGGCGTCACTGTGCGGCGACGCGTGGCTGATGCCGGAGGTTTGGACTGGTTGACTCATCGCGGAAACACCGCCTATCGTTATCAGCCCACAGGCTGGGACGTGCGATTGAGGAAGGCCGAATGTCGGCGGCCCGGAACACGGTGCGAGCCCGTTCTATTCACGTCGAGCCGCGACCGTCCGCTCGGGTTGCCGCCGCCCTGACCGTCGGGCAGCGACGGGATCACAACTTTTGACAGACCGTCGCGAAGGTCCTGCGCGCGTCGGGCCCCACCGTCAGCGTCGGTTTCGTGCACCCAGCTCACCGTGAAGCCCGGGGAGTCAGGCAGTCGCTGGGCCGTTTCGCACACCGGGCAGGCGAATTCACAGTCGCGCCAGGCGTCGGCCCGCGTCACTGCTCGCATGTCTGCCCCCGGCCATAACGGATGTAGTGCTGCCGACCCCATGGTCGCGCCGGCCGTGCTGACCGGCATGCGTAGATCACTACTCGAATATGGCGGCAGATGATTCGCTGACTACGTGCCGTCGGCAGGTCGCTCAGCCATGGTGTTCGACACATGCCCGATCCGCCGCGGTGAGTGCCGGCATGTTGGCGCTGCGGCCTGCACCCCGCGGATTCGTCATGGATTTCGAGTACCGCGGTACTCGATCAGCAACCGGACAGCGCTGTGAAAATTTCAATTGATCGGGCCGGCATATCGGCGCATGCGACTTGTCACGGTTCGGCGACGCGCTACTGCAGAGGGGGCGGGTGGCGATGACGACAGAGGTAAACGGCGATTTCGCGATGTGGTGTGCAATCGGTAAATCCAGCACCCGAGCAGATCCGTCGGAGTTGACTGCGGGGCGGACGGGCCGGTGGTCATCCTCTTGCACGTATTTCCTGAGCTGAATACCAGCTGGAACCCGGTGATATCGGGCCTGTATGCCGCTCCCACGCGTTGAAATCCCCGACGGCGAAACGATGTGGGGCCGACACGACACCAATGCCGAAGTGACCTCGGGGAGCATCAGAGCTGAGGTACTGCGCTTCGCATACTGGGACGACAGCGACAATCGGCCCGATCTCGAACGGAGTTTTGAGGTCCGTATAAACGGGATGCCCGAGGACAGCGACAGAACGTGCGAGCTGTACGCCCCCGGCCCCAGACGGGTGCTGGACGGAACGTCATTGGAACGGTCGGCGGCGGGTCGCTCGGGAGCTCGATCTCGGGGTAATAGAGCGTGTTGCTGTGGTACGTGCAAGAGGCGCAGAGCGACAGCCGTGCCGCACCCGTGAGTACCACGATTGCCTTGTCGCCCGGATCGGGTGCCGGTTGCGCAAACAGTGTGACGATCCATTCGTCTTTGCTGATGATCGTCAGCGACGGCGCAATTTGCCAGCGGGGGTCCGATAGGTATGTGCAGATCGTAGCGTCTGGGAACGGGAAATGATCCCGTGGCAGCCTCACCAAGCCGGTATGCCTTTAACAGCTGCTGCCATCCATAGTTGGGTCAAGCCCGGCTCGCTCGGGCCGCCCCGGCGAGGTCTGAGGAAGTCGTGTCGCGGCGGCGAGAAAGCCGACGATCACACGACGCCGAGAATGATTAGAACGGCACCCCCGAGGACACCGGCGGCAGCGACTGCGCCTGTCTTCTTCAGTTTCGCTCCGTCCAGCGGCTCGACAGGCAGCAATGTCGAGCCGGTCATGATGAGCGCGGCGACCGCGAATGCTTGGGCCAGAGGAACATTCGACCACGCCGCCTCCGCGAAGAGTGCCAGGCTCAGCGCAGCCAGCGTGAGGGGAGCCGCGAGGTAGACGCGGTTGGACTCGGCATCTACCCCGGTCACCGGTAGTGGTGCCCATGGGCTGCCCACCGCCCCGGTCACCAGTCCGAACGCCATCCCGGGCAACCACGCCGACTGTGTCACTGCGAGCTTGCCGCGCATGGCGATGCCGATGCGGGCGTACATCGCCGCCGCGATCATCACGACAAGGCCGAGAATGTACGTCACCGTCTCGGTGGGGCTGCCGATATGACGAAGATAGGCGAGCATGAAGGCGACGACGGTCGCGACGACACCCCACATTGGGCGCAACAGCCATTTCGGACTGCGAATCGCACTGAGCCGCTGCGTGATCGGCTCCAACCACTGCTTGGCCAGCTGGCCGGCGCGCTGGCCCGACGAGCGGGCCAGCCCCACAGCCAGCAGAGCCACCGCGAGCACGCCGGCAGAGGCCGCGGGGCCGGCCTTTTGGGTCTGTGCCAGACTCCAGCGTGGCGGCAGCGGCTTGGACAGGTCGAGGCCCGTTCGGTAGACCGAGTCGTCGATCGTGAGTTCGCGGCGGCGGTCCTTCAGTGTCGCGTCGAGCGTGAACGCCTTTGCGAAGGCACCCTGAGATGCGAGCAAATGTGCTGGGCCTCTGAGGCTCTCCAGTTCACCAAGGTTGAACCAGCCCAATCCGTAATCCGGTTTCGCGCCGACTGCCTGGCGCAGCGCTACCTCCGCGGAAGCGAAGTCGTGCCCGCGAGCAAGCTCCACACCGAGATCATTGGCGGCCGCGAACGCGCCCGGGTCGCTGTGTAGTGCGTGTCGGTCGAAGTCGGCCGCCATGGCTGTCTTCCCGGCGCGATCGGCGATGAAGCCCGCAGACATCAGGAACACCGGATCCATGGGATCAACGTGAATAGCCTTGGCTTCGAGCGCTTGTGCAGGCTCGGTTGCCCCGATTCCGAGGTATGCCAGGGCGAGATCGTTGTACACGACCTCTGGCCGAAAGCCGTAACCCCAAAGCTTGCTAATCCAGCTCGCGGCCAGGCTGTAGTCGTCGACGGCGCCGCGGAGGTCACCGATGGCGCTCTCGTGGTCGGCAAGCTGCACGGCGGCATGGTAGGACACCGCCGCGAATTGCGCTTCGGCGTCTGCTGCATGGCGCGAATCTTGAAGGGCGTAACCCTGGATCGAGTTATTTTCGAGTTGCCGCAGCAGCGGCACCGCTTCGGCTGCGCGGCCTGACTTCAATAGTGCGGCGCCGCGATCCAGCTCGGCCTGGTAGACGGAAAGGTCGTCACCGTATTTGATCAGACGCGCGCGTCGCGCCGCCACGGCGAATTGAGCGGCCGCGTCATCGAAATCGCCGTGCAGAAAGGCAACTTCACCGAGTCGTAACGCGGGCGTCGCGGTGTTGTCTGCGGCTTTGGCCTCCCACTCTGAGATCACCTGTCGCGCGGCCGGCAGATCACCCGCCCAGCGCAGGAGGTTCTGCCACTCATCGGTCACGTCGTCGGCGGTGAGGTACTCGTTGGGGGTGATCGGACGCTGCGCTGCCAACTGTGCGATTGCGCGAAGGGCATCGTTGGGGCCGTTGCAAAACACTTCTTCGGATACCCCGGGCCTGGACGCAACGAAGTCGTCTGGCCACCCGGCAAGAGCCTGCGCGGGCTTGCCCGCAACGATCGCATCTCGCCGCCACGCCACCGACGGGCAGTAGGGCGGTATCGCTGTCACGAAGAAGGAGTCGCGGTACTGGGGAATGAATGACAGGTCCTCGACGACGCCGCCGGCACCGCCGATCGGGGCGAGACTGTCTCGTAGCGGCGCGACGGTGTCGGCACCCGTCGACAGGGGCAGCGAGGCGTCGAACGGCATCCCGCGGTCAAAGTTCGTCGGTCGTGGGAAGAATGCCAGCGGCGCCGGATAGGAGCCGGGGCCGGCCTCCTCGAGGCGGTGGGCTGCCTCTTGCGCGGCGTCGAGGTGGTGAGCGGCTTCCTGCGCGGAAAGCAAGACCTCCAGGGCGGCGCCGGGCCGCAGAGTGTCGGCGACGACCCGCCCGGCGATCTGCGCTGCCCGGCCGGGATCGCCCAGGCCGATCAGCGCGTGGGCGCGACCCAGGTCGGCGTCGTGGGCATCGCCCCGTTCGGCGGCCTGGTCGTACTGGCCCACCGCTGCGCGGAGGTCGTCGCGCGCGGTGAAGGGGTCGCTATAGAGCAGTCGCAGGCCCGCTCGCAGGTACGCGTCGCCCAGTCCGGTGATCACCGACGTGTCGTTGGGGAAGTGTCGTTTGAGGTCCTGAAACGTAGCAAGCGCCGCCGCCATGGATGCGCGTGTGCCGTCGTCGGTGTGCGCAGGTCTCGGCTGCACATTGGACCCGACGTTGCGCATCTGCGCCTGTCCAACGACCCACCCCGGTGTTGGGTCGTTTGGGCACGCGGCGGCGCTGCGTCGGTACTCGTCGGCCAAGATCTCCGGTGAGGTGTATGGGTCAGCGGCCACGAGCAGCAGCAGATCGAGTTGAGCATCACATCCGTTGAGAGCACGAGCGCGGTCCAGGATCGCGTAGGCGGCCTCGCCTGCGGTGTTGTTGTTCGCCCAGTCAGCGGTCGGTTCCCCGGCTAGCCGGATCAGGGCGGCGGCGAGTTGTGTTGCGTTGTGCTGTAGTTGGGCTTGCGGGGCGTTGGCGAGGATCGGATCGAGCGCCGGATAGCGATACGGGTACGCGTAGTAATCACGCGACGCCGGATTCGTGTTGCGACTCGGTTCGACGTCGTGGTAGCCGGGTGTTACCAGACCCATCAACGCCTGAGCACCCGGTGCGCCCAGCGCTGCCACCGCGTAGGGGTAGACATCTTGAGGGCTCTTGATCGCGATTCCGGTGGGAAGTCCCACCGGAAGCAAACGTAACGCCGTTGTGCCCGGTCGCGTCGTGCCTTGCGATATGGCAATCGCGTCATTCGGCGGTATCGGCAGGCGAGCTGCGGCCAGATGCGCCAGTGGTGCGATGGCCACGAGCATGAAGAGGCCCACCACGGTCAATGCAAGGACTAAGCGCCGCACCATCGGCGGTATCGTGGGGCGTCGTGCTGGTTTCCCCGCCGGCGTCGAGTTCGTCGGGGGCTGCGGACTGCTCTCATCGACAGCGGTCATGGCGGCGACTACGTGGTGTTCTGCGCGGCAGATCCGGCACCGGCTGCAAGGTTCGTCGAGTGCACCCGCAGCCCACCCGTATGGCATGCCCGCGAGGCCGATCGGGCACTGGTACAAAGCATAGTTGCGATCGTGGCTGTCCGACCCGCGCGCAGCTAGAGTAATCCACTACCCGATTTGGGCTCATCCGCTTTTTCCCGGCGATGATGGTGCATTGCTAGAAGCTTCAGCGGTGTGCCAAGCATGCTCCGCCAGGATGATCGGCTCTTGGGCAGCGCAGTCGTATGGCGTGTTGACGAGGGTCGTTCATGGCATGACGTCGCCATTTCTCATGGGGTTGGCCGCCTCAAGTAGACGCCGCGGTCCGCCAGCGGTAGTACTACCGGAAGTATCGGAGGAATCGCCATGGCGGTTACATTGGAACGGGCCGTCGAGGCCACCGAGATCGTCAGCGCCTTGAAGTCCTTCGGCGTCACCCACGCCTCGCGGGGTTAGCGAGTCTGAGAGCAGCAGACGAGGTCACGAAGCTGAGCCAGCCGGTCACCAGGCGCGTACCGCGCGGTCGGTGACTTGCGTTACCGACGCGACATCGACCTGGAGGTGTTGTCGGCCATGCGCTCGATCGACCCGTGGGAGATAGCCCGGACGTCGTCTCGCTGTCCGATATTTGACTATCATGGATAATGACGATTATCCATGAAACGAGGCAAAAGCTGCTGGCGCACGGCATGATTGGGTTCACTACAGCGTCACAGTGACGTATTGACCGTATGCCCCAGCCATAGGCCACGGCGCCGAACCCACCAACCTGTGGTGGTTGTATTTGGCGCTGGCAAGGATCCTGCTGAGTCACCGACGGCCACGACGCGGGCGCAATCGGGTCGTCTCGGTGTGCATCGCGATTCCTGTCGCGATCACCGGACTGGCTTAGGTTGAACCATAGATTAGTTATCGGTGTATGAAATACACAGCCGGACAAGCTAATACGCGGCAATTGTGTGAGCCAGTCCGCCTGTCAAGCATTAGCTCCGCGGTCCGCAGAAGAAGAGTCGACGACCGGGTCGATCCGACCGGGCACCCGACTTATGGCTAGCGTCCTGGATCGTCACGCGGCAGGACTGAAAATAGCTGTGCTCCAATCGGAATCATGATGCCAATGCGTCACAGTGACGAAATGCCTATTGCCGGAAGGTTATCCCATGTCGCGGGCGGGCGCACGGTTCACGGCCCCCGGCTCGCGGTCCGTTCTAGCCCGGTGGTGGGCGATTAGCTGGCTGGCCTGACCGCGCGCCGCTGCCGTTACTTCTTGAGGCGCTTAGGTTTCTCGGACTTGGCTAGCGGTGACGTACCTACGTGCATTCAGGATCACCTGGCCCGCAACCGGGTGATACGCGAACTTGAACGGGCGGAGCAGCTCTCGGCTGCGCTTTCGGCTGATCGCCCGCACACCGTCCTGATCGCCAAACAGGTTGTCGAACTCAACGACGGTCGTGCAAATCCCCCCGATGTTGGGGTGAAGAATCTCGACGATGCGTCTGTTGGTCCTGATGAGTCCTTCAAAAGCGTCCTTCATCATCACGACTATGTCGGGGTCTTCGGGCAGTTCCTCAAGCTCGCGCCGAAGTGTGGCGTTTAGAAAGCTGCGCTGCTCCAAGAGGATTGAGCGATTTAACGTCAGCTCAAACCAACGAATGTTCTGCTCTTCGTGCCGGTGTGACTCGGCTCCGACCCCGGCGGCGAACATCGAATAGTGCACCATCGCATTGCGCAGCTTGTACAAGAACCGATATCCAAAACAGTTGTCGTACAGCGATGCAAATGCTTCTATCATCGCAAGGTGCTCGGGTGAGACTTCCTCATCCTCAGACGCAGGAAACCGTCTCCGCACCTCGATGTAGCTCTGCTCTTGGTGATGGTGGATTGACGAGCAGAGACCGAGAATCGCCGTGCGTAGCCGGGCGCACCACTCTTCTATGTCGTCAGTCTGCACATGTGAGATGCGATTCTCATACGCCGCTTTGTATGCTTCGCCGACCTCCCGCATCATCGCCATACCAGCATGACGTAGGTAGCTGAACATATTCCCGCCGCGAATATCGGCCAGCGCGTCTAATGCCGTGCTGAACCGCGCGTACTCGGCGTGCGACAGGTCAGCTACCCAAACGAAACGCACCGCAGTTTCGCCGGTCGGGTCGTCTGCGATGAGTATTGCGCCGGGGCGGTCTTCGATGGGGTTGTCGTCGACGAGCGACTCGTCTTCGTCATCGGGCATGTCCTAATCGTCCCAGCGTGGTCCGACAACACGCCACCAGTTATTGCCCGTACATCGCCTCTGCGGGCCAAGTGGCCGCTGAAAGTTGTTGAGCTTGGCCTTTGGCATTTCATCTACCGCGTCTAGCATGTTCCGCGGCAACGACGGCGCCACGGGGGGGAATCTCATGACGCAGATTCATGAGCAGCGGACAATCGTCTGTCCTACGCTGGTTTCTGGGACCGTCGGCGCCGGAGGGGTCCATCGTCGCTGACGGCCGATGCGAACGTGGGGGTTGTGTGCTAGACCGGCGAGACATCATCAACGGCGCGAGGATTCGCGACGAACATCAGTATCCCGAGCGCTTGCCACCGATCTTGCTCGGTCAAAGCGACGATGCGCAGACGCGTCAGAAGCGAAAAACCAAGCGAGACAAGCGTTTCGATGCGCCGCGAAGCGTCAAGCCGCAATCGGTGACGTCTGTCCTGCGAGCTGGCCATTCGCCTCCCGAATCGACACCCGCCGCGCCGATGGCACCGTCGGCCGCCGACTCGATCATGCCGCCGGGTCCATCCGCACCACCAGATCCGGCTGTCTCATCGAGCACCGCCGCGGTCACCTCCGGCATGCCGCGCACCGTCGGCATCACGATCATTGCCCAAGACCCCTCGATGAAGACCGAAGGAGTCACAGACAACAGGATCCTGACCGCCCAGGTAAAGGTCCCGGTGGAGCTCCTCGAACCGGGACCGCGCGGCCACCGCTTCTTCGTAGTCGACTACGACGCCACGACCGGCGCGGCGCAACCGCCCGTCGATCTGGCCGATGACCGCGGAGTGTTCTATGAATACTTCGCCCGAGACTGCACCACTGATGATCAGTACGGCGGCAGCGCGGAGTTTCGCGCGCAGAACGTTTATGCCATCGCCGCGCGGACGTTGAGCCTGTTCGAACTCCACCTGGGCCGTCGGGTGCCCTGGGGGTTCGACTCCCACCAGCTGCACCTGGTTCCCAACGCAGCACTGATGGCCAACGCCTATTACGACCGCGAAGGCCAAGCCGTGCTCTTCGGTTACTGCGACGGGGCCAAAGGTCCCGTCCAGACCTGCCTGTCGCATGACGTCGTTGCGCACGAGGTGACCCACGCCATCCTCGACGGACTACGTCCTCAGTACCTGGCACCGGGACTGCCCGATCAGATCGCATTCCACGAGGCTCTCGCTGACCTCGTCGCACTACTGTCGGTGTTCGAACTGCCCGGAGTTCTGCGCGAGGCCCTGCTCGCAGGCATGGGCAAAGCGGCTGACGAAATCCGAGTCAGCCGCCGACTGCCCGCCCGCGCCGTGCAACCGAATGTCCTTGAAGACTCGGTCCTATGGGCAATCGCCGAACAGGTCGGCAAGTCGGCCCTCGGCGAACGGGCGGTGCGCTATCCGCGACGGATGGAAGCCGGGGCGGGCTGGCGGACCGATGCCGACTATGACGAACCCCACCGACGGTGCGAGATCATCGTCACCGCGGTGATGCGGACTCTGAGCTTGATGTGGACTAACCGGCTCGTGGCGCTTACGCACGAAGGTTTCCTCGACCTCGACCGCGCCGTGGAAGAGGGCGCCACCGCCGCCGGACATCTTCTCGCCATGATGATCCGCGGCATCGACTACCTTCCCCCAGTCGACGTCGAGTTCGAGGACGTGCTCGACGGCGTTTTGGTGGCCGACGAGGTGGTCTCCCCCGACGACTTCTTTGGCTATCGCGGCGCATTGCGCGACGGCTTCGCACTTTTCGACATTCGAAGCTTGACACCGAACATCGTCGACCACACTGCGACAACGACACCGTGGCCGACGTACACGAACCTCAACTTCACTTCGCTGCGCACCGACCGCGACGAGGTATTCCGCTTCATCTGGGAGAACGCGGAACTGCTCAACATCGACATGCAGCAACGGCTGTTCGTATCCCGTGTACGCGTTGCCAACCGGATCGGTCCCGACGGTCTCGCCGTGGAGGAGGTCATCGCCGAATACACCCAGGAGCTCGTGGTGCCTGCCGCCGAACTTCCCGCCGTCTGCGCATCCCACCCCGACGGTCGAGCAGACTACTTGGTCGAAGACCCGGACCTCGGGACGCCGGGCACTACGTCCCCATCCGGGCTCGATGCCGAATCCCGACGGCTCGAGGCTCCAGCGGGCGTGGCCGACGACGTCGAGATCCGACTCTGCGGCGGCGGCACTCTCGTGTTCGACCAGTTCGCGCGCCTGCACTTTCACGTACGCAAGAACCTGTCCTGGTCCAACGACGACATCGTGCGTCAGCAGAAGCGAATCGATCACCTCTACGGACCGACCGCCCCACCGCAGCCGGCCCGGACCGGGCTGAACCCCGTCGTCGACGTGATGCTCGCCGAACCCGAGGACCAATTGTGGTGAAAGCACAAGTCCCCGAGCGTATCTCGGTAACCATGTATCAAGTCGGATTCGGCGACTGCTTCCTACTCTCGTTTCACTACGGCGCCGCACTCGACGATGGGCGCACCGCGCGCCACCTGCTGATCGACTACGGGTCTACCCACCAGGCCGAAGGCAGCGAAATCGCCGACGTCGCGAAACTCCTCATGGAACACACGGAAGGCATACTCGACGCCGTCGTAATCTCGCACCGGCATCGGGATCACCTCAGCGGACTCGCAAACAGCGACGTGCAACGGACCTTCGACGCACTCGCACCCCGTTTCGTGCTGCGGCCGTGGACCGAAGACCCCCAACTCGCCCCCGACTCCGACGGACCCCCGGCCGCGCCTGACGCCGACGTGGACTGCCGCTATGTGGGCACCCTGGCCGCCGCGCAGCGGTACGTCGGCCGGTTGGACCCGCTACTCAGCGCTGCGGTCGGCGACGGCGACCGCTTCGCCGCACTGGCTGACGCCATCCAGGGCGAAGCCCAGATGTCGTTGGGAGTCAACGAGAATGCGATGCGGCTGCTGAACGGCTGGGCAGCCGGCGGCCGCGGCCGATACGCGTCCTACGGCACCGACGTTGGCCTTGAGGACGCCATCCCCGGAGTTCACTGCGACGTCCTCGGTCCACCCTTGATCCGGGACCACGAGGCCATCACGCGCCAGCGTTACGACGATGCCCACGAGTTCTGGCTCGCCCAGGACCAAGTCGAGCCCGACGACCTCCTACCCGCCGAGGGCGGAACGATCCGAAAAGCCGAGCAGACGCTGGCCGGGCCCACCCGGCTCTGGCCGGCCCGCTGGTTGCTCGACAAGCTGAACGCCCGGCAACACGAGCACGTGGCCGAACTCGTCGACGCGGTCGACCACGCGATTAACAACACCAGCTTGATCCTCGTCATCACAGCCGGTGAACGGAGAATGCTGTTCCCGGGCGACGCGCAAATCGAGAACTGGGAGTACGTGCTGGGCAAGGATCCCGGCGATCCACTCCGGTCACTGCTCAGCAAGATCGACCTCTACAAGGTCGGCCACCACGGCAGCCGTAACGCCACCCCACGCACGCTCCTCGAGAAGGTGTGGAACGCCGCTGGCGCCAAGGGTCACCCGATGGTTGGTCTCATGTCCACCAAGTCGCAGGTGCACGGGAAGGGCGGCCCTAACCCGGTCCCCAAACAGCAACTCATCGATGCACTGGAGAAACGGATGACGCTCTACCGGACCGACACCCTGGAAACGGGTGAGCTCTTCCTGCGGGTCGAGGCATCCTCGGTCCAGGATGGCATCGCGTTCGCACGCGTGATGTGACCTGACAGGTCACCGTCAACCGATCGGGTGCTGCACCAACGGCCGGTCCGGGTACGGCAACTCGGTCGTCGAGATATCCCTCAGCTTGTCGGACATATGCGAGCGCAACCCCGCGTCGCAGACAACGTAACCCCAGTTCACCAGCTCCTCTTGCAGGTCGTCGGGCAACGCGTCAAGCCGTGTGCCGGTCGACGCCAGCCGCTCAACCTGCCGTGGGTCGGCCCCCAACAAGCTGACCGGATAGTCAGCGATGTGACTGCGGATTCCGACGTACATACCCGTTCTGAGACCCTTGATCAGCGAATCGATGACTTGCCGCTTGCGCAGCGATCGCACCTGGTTGTCGACGACGTCGAGCACGCGCTTGAGCTGGAACGCCCAATCGGCTGGTGGCGTCGGATCGGCACCCATGTGCCCGCCGCCGTCGCTGACGATCACGGAACAGTATCTCTTCCAGGCGGTTTCGAGACCGAGATTGTCGTAGACCCCCCCGTCGGTCACGCGGATCTCACCCCGATAGTCGGCGGAGGTGAGATCGTTGTTCTCCTCGGTCACCCACCGCTCGTCCTCGAGGTCGAGGGTGGCAGGCGACAGGAAAGGCGGGAACGCGGACGACGCTGCCACCGCGGTCGCGATCGGGATGTCGGGTTCAAAGATGCGGCCCACCCGGTAATCGGCGAGGTAGGGCTTGCTGAATCGCAGCAACGCCCCCGACTCCAGGTTGGTGGCGTTGAACACGAAGTCGGGCCGATCGGGAAGCGCTTGCAGCGAGGTCTTGCCGAACAGATGACGGCGGTAAGCCTTAGCGACTTGGCTGGAGATCGAGATCCCCGGCAGCAGCAACCCGGTGGTGACGGCGGCGACGTCCACGCGTGTACTGGCCATCCGCCGGATCGGTGCTACGAGCAGATCGCCGAAGTCGGCAGCCACGTCGCCGCGGAACCGCAGCTTCGCCCAATTCATGGCCAACACCCCGGCAGTGATGGAGCCGCCGGAGACACTCGAGACGCGGTCGATCTTCGAGAGCAGTTTCGCCTCGTTGAGCCGCCAGAGCACCCCGACGTGGAACACCATTGCCCGGTAGCCTCCACCGGAGAGGCACAGCGCGAGACCGTCTTCCGGTTTCCTGGCCTCGTCGCCAGGGATGGTGTGCACCGGGCTACCCACGTCGGTGACCCTCGCCTCGCCCGCCGCGGGCACGCCGTGGCCGGCACTTCGCCCGCCGCCGTCCGGCTCGATCGATTGCCGGTCAGTCATCTCGCTGCCGCTGACGTCAGCGTCGACCCAAGTCCAGACATCCGCTGCTGCCCGCTCGGTATACACGTCATCGCCGTCCCCCTTGTTTGGCCCATATCGCGTGTCCCGACCGTAAACCCGGCCACCCCGCTCAGGGGACGAAAAGCGGGGAATCGTCCAGATCGATTTACGACGAATGATCCGAACGTAGAGATACCGCGCGATGCGGCCAGCCCAGTCCGTCAAGCACAGAAACCTCAATCGCACGCATGCGAACGCGCCAGTAGCACAGGCTCTTTCACGCATCCGCTGGATGCGTACGAAACGATCCAAAATGGCGGCGGCCGAATAGGTGGCGCGGTCTGCCTGGCTGGATTGATCATCGCGTAATGCCAGGATGCTTTCCATTGTTGCCATCCAGCTTCGTCGCACGACCGCTGCGGTCGACGCGCTGCCCGCCGTGAGCGGATTGTGTAACGAGGATTCTGCGTGTCGCACGATGTGAGTGCAGGGCGCCGCTTGACTGCCACGTTCTGCGGTAGCCTTGCTCGCGCGGATGAAACGGCGACAGGGGGAAACGATGCCAATCATGATGCGCTGTAACGGTGGCGAAATGCGATCCAGGGCAACGCTACTCGTGTCCATGGTATCGCTCTTCGCGTTGGTCTGCGGGTCGGCGATCGCTGTTCCCACTGCGAATGCGGCGGTTCATCACGCCATCGTTGTGACCTTTGCGCCACGGCGAGTCCGCGGCGAACGCGGCGGGGATTATCGACACCGCGGTGCCCGGGCCGGATCTGACCGCATTGGGTACCCAGCAGGCGCAGCGGGCGGCGGATGAGTTGAGCGTCAACCGGTATGACGGGATCTACGCGTCGACGGGGGTGCGTACTCAGGAAACGGCCGCCCCGATGTCGCAAGCGCTCGGCGAGGCTGTCACCGTCTTGCCTGGTCTTCGGGAGCTCGACGCCGGCGCAAACGAAGGATTACCCGTCGGTGACGCGCCGCTGTATCCGGCTCCGAAGGTGTGGCTCAAGGGCGACCGCAACGCACGCATTCCGGGAGCGATCAGCGGCACCGAGTTCGAGGCGCGGTTCAACGATGCGATGAACACGATCTACGGCAGCGGGTGAGACCAATCCTGTGGTGTCTCCCACCGCCTCGCGATCATGTACTGGGTGCTGATGAACGTCAAGAACACCAACGTGGCTCAGCCGACACCCGCTTTCCTAACACTGCGCACGTGGTTGTGACGGGCAACCCCACCGACGGCTGGACGCTGGTCAACTGGAACGGTGCGCCAGCGGCGGCGTGATCAATCGCCCGCCCAGAAGTCCATCTCTCGGAGCTTTGCCTCTTTGATTTCCTGGAACTTTGCGCCCTTCCACAGCCACGGCTGCCAGAACTCGCTGTCCTTCAAGCCTTCGTAACTCGTGGACGACACCTTGTTGACACTGTTGAAGCGCCACCGGTACTGGTTGTAGACCGCCATCACGTTGGTCGCGTAGGCCGACGCCAGGCCGGGGGCGTTTTCGATGATGAGGAAGTTCTCGTCATTGGTCCCGCTGGCCTTGGTACCCAGATTGTGCGACCCCGTCATCACCACCGGTTTGGCCCCGAACGGATCAAGCACCACGACCTTGCTGTGCACCATCGCCTGGGCTTGGGGCAGCTTCTTCAACTCGCGAACGAACCAGCTGGTTGTCGTATCAATCGCCGCAGGTAACACCACCTCGAAGTCGGCGCTGACAACGTTCTCCTGCGCGAAGAGCGGCACCTTGAAGGTGGTCACGCTCGGGTCCTGATTGATCGCGCCCTTGATGTACTTGCGCTCGGCGCCTGCCGGTCGGCGCGCGACGTCGATGATGTAGTTCAGTAGGGTGTCGCGGGGTCCAGGGTTGAACATCAAGAACAGGATGGCCCGTTCGGCCTTGTCGATCGTCGCGCGTGCCTGCGCCAAATCGACCTGCTTGATGGTCGGAGTGAACCACAGTGTCACGTTGGCCGGACCGATCTTTCGCTGCCGCGGCGTGCTGTTCGACTGCTTCAACGACTTCGGCGTGGCATCGCCGGCCTCCTCGAGCAGATCCCACTGATGGCGGTACTCGCGGGCGAGTTCCGGATCGTCAATGAGCACAGAATTGTTCGCCTGCGTACACAGCCCGGTCTTGGTCCAATTCTGGCTCCCAGTCCACGTCCAGCGCGGTTTGCCGTCCTCGTCACAGATGACCAGAAACTTGTTGTGCCCCAACGCGCGCGGGGACACCATGCGATCGTGCAGATCGATCTTGCCGGTAAGACGCTGGCGCGCCTCCTTGTTCTGGTCGGCGCCCTTCTTTTTCACGCTGCCGTTGGCCAGCACTACATGGGCGTGCTGCCCCATCGCTTCCAACGCCGATTCAAGTTCCTCATCGTCGAGTTCGTACAACGCGGCATACACGTCGCGACCGTCGTCGGTCGTGCTTTTCAGCAGCTCGAACAGACGCTTGCCCAGCGGCCCGGTCAGGTAGTTACGGAACGGGTCGTCCGGGGTCTCGATGACCGCTTCAAGCTTCTTCGTTGCCAGTTGCTTCGTCTCTTCATCGTCGTCGGTGAGCCCGAGGCGGCGTGAAACCCACTGCGCTGCCACGATTCCTCGATTGAAATACGCCTCGATCTGCGGTGAGACCTGATGATCGAGAGTGATCTCCTCAGTCCACTCGCTGGCGAGGTCCTCCGAGGGAGCGAGATGATCCTTGTCGTCGCCGACCATCGGTACCACTTGGTAGGCCACCTTGTCACCAGGATTGGCCATGTAGTCGGTCCACTGGAACCGCTGAATCGGCCAGTCCGTGGAATCGCGCCGCTCGCCCTCGTCGTGGTCTTGGCCCGCGAAACCGACCCAGGTCTTGACGACTTCGTCGGCGCCGTTGCGTCGACGCCGCAACGCGAAACCGCGGCAGTCATCGATTGGCCCCGACGGTTTCCAAGCAATGAACACATCGTCGCCGTTGTGGCACACCGTGACCTTCATCGGCCCTCCCCAAACCTCGTTGGTCGCGATCCTGAACCGGGTCGCTGTCCCCTACTCAGGGTGGCGCACCGAGATCGCGCTGTCATGCGTATTCGACTACTCATTCTTCGGCGTTGAAGTGAATGAGAACGTATGGCGTTTCGACGGACTGACGCCCGGTGGTCGATACCCCAACACCGGGCAGACGGTGTTCAAACTCTTGACCAACGAGCAGCGACCGTATGCCAGCCATAGGCAGACAATGCGCCGAAACCGCAAGCCCGCGGTGGTTGTGTTTGGCGCTGGCAAGGATCCTGCTGGATCACCGACGGCCACGACGCGGGCGCAATCTGGTCGTCTCGGTGTGCATCACGATTCATGTAGCCATCACCGACACTGGCTTAGGTGGACCATAGATAAATTATCGATACTCGAAATATGTTGGGCGACAACAGAACTAAATATAGTCGATCTCGATATCACGGCGGCCGTTGACGTACCGGTTTGAAATCATCACCGTGCCCGCCGCGGTAACGACCTCGATACAGTCAACTCCCAACACTGTTTTCACGGGCTGACCCAATCGCTGGGCGGCTTCATCGAGCATGGAGCAGCCCGCGATTTCAGCGCCGACGGCATCGATATCGACGAACAATTCCATCGTCTCCTTCAGTCGCGCGGAACTACACCATATCATTACGTCACCGTGACGTAATGATATGGTGTAGATGTATTCCCAAAATTCGTATCGAGATCCCCTGCCGCCCAAACCATCTCGTCACTCACACGCGGATTACCGCAAAGTCCCCGACGCCCTCGAGAGCGTCGAAGTCGTCATCCCGCGTCACCAACGGCAGACGCTTGGATGCTGCAATAGCTGCGATCCATAGGTCGTTGACCCGCATCCGGCGGCCGGTCTCGGCCAGGTGGACGCGCAACAGTGCCCACAGCTGGGCGGCTTCCTCATCTACTGGCAGTGCGGTCATGTCGGCGACAGCGTCCAGCGTTCGAAGACGACGAGCGCGAATCTCAGCAGTCCGCGCAGCCAGGACACCGGCATTTAACACAGCGAGCGTCACCACCGTCGTCGCTACCTCGTCAGGTAGAAGCGATGCTTGCAGTGGCCGCTTAGTCTCACTGGCGATAAACACCGAGGTGTCCAAAATTCCTGCCGCGGGCCGTTCGGTTCTCACAGCTCGCCGAGTTCGTCTGTGGTCTCGCCCGCGAGTTCTGCAAGGTCTTGGCGAAGTCCGGCGTCTGCCTGGCTGGTCTCGAGCCGTTTGACCAGTTCTGCATTCGACAACCATCGACGACGGCGCGGTTCGACAGCGGCAATAACCGCGACGGGCTCTCCGTTCACCGTGATCGTCACCGCCTCCCCCGCCTGAACTCGGCGAAGGACACCGGCTGTGTCGTTGCGAAGTTCCCGAGAGGCTACGCGCGTCATGCTACAACTGTAGCACTTCTGTAGCACCAGGCAAACGCATATTTTCTCGGCCCGGATGACCGGCCCGGACGCCGCAACCCCTGACCTCGGGCTGGCCCAGCACCTCGCCGACGGTCAGCGCCGCACCGCTTCGGAGCGCACGGCGATCGCGCCCATGCACTCCTCGTCCTGCACCACAACCGATCTCTCGCGGCGTCCACAGCTCCGCGGCCGCGAAAGGGCGGCGCCGTCGGTCGTCGAGCGCGGTTCAGGGTCCGTGTACCGGGGTATCACCCAACGCGGGTGGAGGGCATCGGGGTGATCGTGATGGTGCGCTGGCTTGATCGACTGCAGCGACGAAGTCGTGCGGCGGGATTCGTCATCGCCGTGATCTACAAACACGTCGACGATCAGGGCAGCTACCTGGCGGCGCTGATCACCTACTATGCGTTCCTGTCGCTGTTTCCCCTGCTCCTACTGCTGACCACCATCTTGTGCGCCACCCGCGTGTTCGACCTTCGCGGCGCGCGCATCGCAATTTGAGTGGTCTGATCAGTTCTGACGGCACCGATCCCTAACTGACGGGGCATGCGTCATGACGATCACGCAACCAGGGTCAGGCGTCAAACCTCAACGGAATCGCGGCAACTCGGCCTCGGCATCTGCTGCACGCAAGTGCGCGGGCTCCACAATGTTCGGAACGTGGAGTTGTTCATGATCCCGGTCGTGCAATGGCCAGTCGCCTACATCAGTTTGCTTGCCATACCGATGAGCATCATCACTTGCGCATACGAGGCGTGCGGGAGCCAATAGCGGATTACGCCGGCGATGTACCTCGCCGCGCTGTCCACACCTTTCAGGATGCTCTTCATCGGCCGCGGCAGCGTGGGCCATAGCCTTCAAGCCGGCCCGATCTACTCGAAGCAGAGCCGATCTCGGATCTCGCCTACACCGACCGGCTACGGCTCGCCCACAACGAATCGGCATCGCCGCGGCGGCGATGGAAACGCACGCAGACGTCTAGTTGCGTGGGTCTGGCCCTTGCGGCGGCGTGCTGTGCTGTCCCCGCTGAGGCGGCGGATTCCACTGCGGTGGCCGAGGAAGAGGCGCAGCGCCGTGGTTTTGAGGCGAGCCCGCATGGGGCGGCGGGTACGGCGGCCGCTGATCTGACGGCCATGCGGCAGGCGGGTATCCGGCCGGTCCATGCCACGCCGTCGGCGGCGGATATTGCCCTCCCTGGTAGGGCCCCTGGGAGGGCGGCCATTGCTGCGGTGGCCATCCAGGCGGAGGCTGTCCAGGTTTCCCGGTGTTGCGCGACCGCATCACGAGGATGACGACGGCGATAGTGACCAACGCGATCGGCACCGCCATGTACCCGATTGCGCGGAAGGGATGGCTACCGGCATCGGGGCCAGCCACGAAGATCAGATCAACAGGCACGCACCAATTGTGCGGCAACATCGAGTAACCGGCGATCCTCAACCCGAGGCGGATCGAGAAGCGGCAAGTCGTCGCAGAAGTCCAGACATGGTTATCGTGATGGCCGCAACGGCCGACAGTCCCCGCGGCAGGCGGTACTGGATATTGCAAACCTTTCGGTCACTGGCTTTTCGCCCCGCAATCGAAGACGCCAAGGCGTCGACAATGGCCGCGCTCACAGTTGCGATCACTGCGTTGTTCATGTGCTTACAGTGCCCGAGCGAGCTCACCTCGGCCTATGGGGCGTTTGCCTCATATTTGCCTTGAATGCAGCTGTACCGCAAGGTTGCCGCCCTCAGTACCAACGCCACCGACCACCACAGCGCGACATCGAGGCGCTGAGAAGGGATCTCGGGATCGACGGTGGGTCGTCGCCGGCCGGTCGATCCAGCACCACGGCGTGGTTGGCGATAGGGTCGGTTGCGAACCGAGTTGACGATGGAGGCGGTTGTGCGCAGCGGTCAAGCAAGCCGCACCGCGGTCGCGGCGGCGCGATACCGCGCCGAGCATCAGGACCTCGACGGTGCCTTCCTATTTCACGACCCGCTCGCGCGCGTCATTGTTGGTGACGTCGAGGAGCGGGCGGAATTCCTGTCCGAGGACGCAAGGCGCCGGATGCGCTTATTCATTGCGAGTCGATCGCGCTTCGCCGAAGACGCGTTAGCCGACGCGGTCGGGAGCGGCACCCAGCAGGCGATAATCCTCGGAGCGGGCCTGGACACATTCGCCTACCGCAATCCCCACCCAGACCTGCGGGTGTTCGAGGTGGACCATCCTGACACCCAACGATGGAAACGACACCGAATTACCGCCGCCGGCATCAACATCCCCCGCTCGGTTACCTACATTCCGATCGACTTCCAACGCCAAAGCCTAAGAGCAGCACTGACAGCAGCTGATTTCGATTCCCACCAGCCGGCATTCGTGATCTGGCTGGGAGTCACCGTGTACCTGCCCCGCCATACGATCATCCAAACGATCCATCACCTCGGTGGCTTGGCGCCTGGCACCCAGGTGGTGTGCGACTACGCAACGGCGACACTTCAGTCGGCGGAGGCCCGGGAAATGCATGACGAGAGGCGACGTCGCCTCGCTGCGATCGGCGAGCCATGGATTAGTTTCTTCACACCGGAAGAAGTCTCAGCGCTCCTGCGCGACAACGGACTCCGCGTTGAGGAGGACCTTACCGGCGCCCAGCTGATCCACTGTTACCTCGGGCGCCCCGCACCAACGTCTACAACAGGCCCGCACATAGTGCGAGCCTGCGTTCTTGGCAGATAAGTATGGGCACCCTCGAATTCCAGCTCGTCGACGAGTTACTCGTGCCAGAATCCGACCCCCGCCCAGAGTGCGATAGTGGGGCTTCAGCGTGAACGCCGCGGCGTCGTCGTGTATATCGGAACCGGCGAGAGCGGCTCGGTCTCTGCCTTGGCCTGTGCGGCACTAACGTCGCGCCCGTGTTCTTCCGCGTCCGACCGCACTGGGGCGGCGGAGGTTCGGTTGGTCTGGCTGGCGGTCCTTTCGTCGAACTCCTCGCGTCTTCACGGACGCTGCTGCGGTGCGTACATCTATGCCCACAGTTGCCCTTGTGCAGTTGGGCGACAGCCCGGATCACACCGGGCCACACCAGCATCCGGCGCGAACCTCCATGGGTCCTCAACTTCGTCGCATCGGTTCTGTTCCAAAATCTATTGAGGCTGCGCGCGAACCATCGCTGTGAGCCTGCCATCGCCACGGCCGGATGGTCGTCGCCGTTCATCCATGACGAAGTCCTTGGCTCACCTGACTTCTGCAACGTTATTGCCCCGTGGCCAGCGCGAAGAGGTGCGTGCAGTCAGGCCTTCAGGCGGCCCGGTAGTTGCAGCAGCACTTCTTGGGTGCGAACATTTGCTGATGGATCAGGGCTCCGCGAAACCTCCGCAGGACTCCCCAGGTGCGTCGCTCTCAATGCGCGAGGTCATGTTTCTGATCGTGTTGTTAGTCGCTGGGCTCGGCCTTTACCAACTGCGCGACGATTGGTACCCGATCTACCAGTATCACCTCGGTGCACCCACGACAGCCGTCATTGATTACTGCGAGCGAGGTATGAAGGGGGTTGTCGTGTGCTCGGGGACCTGGACTGTAGACGGGCAATCTCAATCTGGCTTCATCGAGGGGGCCGATCGATTTCTCACGCCCGGATCGTCGCTAGCCGTTCATGTGAATGAGGGCAAGGCCTACACTGCGCGGGCGGTGGGCATGTCGATCTTCTATATCGTCTTCTTTGGATCACTTGTAATAGGACTCTGCGCGTTGATGATCCGGGCTATGCGGCGATTGCGCACCAGCGGGTAGCACCATCTGAGCCAAATAGCAGGCAATTACCGCATATGCCAAGTCCGTCCCGTCGCAGAACTACTAGTCAGTTTGGTCGAATCGACAGCGGCACAAAAGGAGAATGAGTGGTGAGTCGCGTAGTCACTGAGGCGAGCTGGTAGTGCAAGACAGATTGAGAGCCGCCAGCACGTCCAACCCCTGCAGTATTGGCTTTGTAAGCAAAGCAGCAAATCCGGTGTGGTTCTTGCGCTCTGAAACGAGAACACATTGAGTACGTTCGCTTCAGAGTGGGATGCGCAGGAGCGCATCACCGAGCTCGAACATCACCTTGCCGGCTGGTGGCCCCGAGCAGGAGGTGCGATGTCGTGAACCGTGCTTCGAACTGGCACGCGAGCCCCGTCGACCCGGCGTGGCATTTCGTGCAGGTGGGCGGCGGGGTCGCCCTCATCATTGGCATCGTCGCGGTCTTTCTACACATTCAACTTCGCGCTGTGCGCTACGGCAAGTCGTTCAGAGGTCCTGCACTGAACGGAACCGCGGAGGTTTTATCGGCAGCCAGGGGAACCGTGGGGCTACCCGTTTTCACCAACAGCCGCCGGGCGGTGGCGTGCGAGCTTGAGTTGAGAGTGCAACTCCCCGGACGTGAGCCCTACGACGCAGCTGTCAGCGCACCCATTGACAGCGATGCGCTGATCGATCTTTGTGTCGACGGTCAGCGCTGGGAACTCGGCCAGCCATGGAAGGTCAAGCCGCACAAGGTGTTCCCAGTGCAGGTGGACTCCACCAACCTGCAATTGGTGCGAGTTGATTTCAGCCGACCGATACCGCAGTCATGATGAGCGAGACTAGCTGGCGCCGTTGACGATCAGCAAGCCCGCATTCGGATGGTCCGGCGTGCCGTCGCTGATGATCCCGATCAAGGAGCTCATCGGGTCCCTCGTCATGGGGGGCTCCGGGCGCGGTCCAACTCGGCGGTGTTGGTGCAGCCGTCGAGATATCGAGCAGCGAGCTGTGAAGCCTGCTCGTCGATTCTGTTACTCAACGTCTATTGGCGGTAGTTCGTCGTCGTGGTCCGAAAGTTCCTCTTCATTCTCGATCTCTTCGGTCGCCAGTGACGCTGCGAGGTCTACGGACGCCAGCCATGCGGGCATGCTGGTTCTCACCTCGGTAAGGGGTTCAGCTGCGTTCGTGACAGGTTGTGTTCGGCGCGTGTAATCGGCGCGCAACCGGTTGTAGACGATTCTGCACAGGCGGCGTTTCAAACAGCGCAGCGCACCCATGCCGGAGTCCCCCTCGGCGCGTCTGCGTTGGTAGTACGCCCTACCGGGGCCGTCCAATCGGATCTGCACGACGGCTATGCGATGAATAGCGCTGTTGCACTGGCGGTTTCCGGATCGCGCCAACCGTAGGCGCCCTTCTGTCGAGCCCGACCACATCGGCACTGGAGCGATTCCCGCGTAGCGCGCGAACGCCGCCTCGTTGCGGAAGCGGTCCACATTGGCGGTTTCCGAGATGAGTTTGGCCGCAATCAATTCCGCACAACCGGGCAATGACAGCAGCGTGGAACCGAGCTCGTGGACACGAAGCGCGATATGTTTCGTGAGGCCCTCAATGCCGTCGCTGAAATAGCCGATATCGGCCACCTCTTGACGCGCAAGTTCGGCCAATAGTCCCGGTTGCTCGAGTAGCCAGTCGTTGAGTGCCTGCCGACGCGTCGCCCACTGCAGTTTGACGGGTTTCGGTCGCTCGGGACTCAGTTGATGGAGGCGCGCAAAGAGTCGATTCATCGCCTCGACTCGCTGGCCGACCAGATCGTCGCGACGATCGACCAGAAGCTTCAGTTCCCACGACGCCTGATCGTGAAAGGCCACTGGCAAGTCTGGTTCCCTCAAGACCGCTCGCGCCACGGCGATCGCATCGATGGGATCCGACTTGCCCCACGCTCGGGCGGGTCCGCGACTGCGTGCCATCAGATGCGGCGGGACCCGCACGACACGCTGGAAGGCTGCCATCAGCTCGCGCTCGAGCAAGCCGGTGACCGAGCGGTTGTCCTCCACGCCCCAGACCAGATCGGTTCCGAACTTGCCTAGCGCCCAACGCAATGCCTCGGTGTGTCCGGCGCTGGTCGCTTCGACGGTCTTCTCCCCCAGCTTTGCGCCACCACTGTCAACGGCGACGAGGGTGTGGCTGTGCTTGTGCGTGTCGATGCCGACCACCGTCATGCCCGTTACCTCGCTTTTGTGTTGAAGGCGTTAGGTCCGGTGGGTCACCCGGTGCCGGCATGCACTCAGAAAGCCAGTCCGAAGACGGCAGTAAGGACGCAAGCTCAGGTCCCGGATGACGACCACCGGTGGCTGTCAGGCGCAGGGCCGTCGAGCCGGTCCCTGCGCACCCCCGAACCGGCAACAGCCTTCTCAGCCATCCCGCGAGCGGGCGGCACTAATCCATGAAAGCCATGAAGAGGTGACCAGGGACCCCATCACGCTAACCCGCCGCCACCGACAACGCGACGCGACCGCATCGTGTACTGCGCAGGATCGCGTGCAGTGTTCTTTCCGCCAGTTCCAATCAGATGGCTACCGTCTCCAGACGTGGACTTTGTCTGTCTTGACCGGTGCATCGGGCGGGCCTTTGGTGTACTCGGTGATGTACACCGGTTTGCGTTGTGACCATTGAGGACCACACGCCTGTTGACGCCAGTGCGGTTCGACCGTCCATCGCGACCGATACGTGCGCCCAGATCCGGTGACCGGATCCTCCCGTGGTTGGGATAACTGCTTGCGCAGCACCACCATTGATACAAGCGAGGTCGCCGCATCACTCGGCGTCCCGCTGCCTACAGGTCGCGCCTCGAGGGTGCGTGTTTCGGCCACGGTCCGTTGATCCATCAACAGCCAAGTTGCGCCGAGGATGCTGACGCACTCTGAGGCGTCCGGGCTGCCTTCGACTTCAGCGGTGCGCGGTGCGCTCGGATTGACCAACAGGGTCGTGCCAGACCATAACGGTGCCGACACACCGTATGACGCAAGGATGTCCTGACGCTGCGTGAGCCGCGAGCCCACCTGGATTTGCAGCATGCCGTCGTCACGCCGCCACCACCAGGCGGCGTCCCACGGCACCTTTTCGCGCCCAGCGAACGGGATTGTGCCGGCTGGTTTTGCCCAACACAGGAATCCGGCGTCCGCGGGAAGCACGAGATCCGGTGTCCACTCCGGCAAGGTGGCCGCGGCGGTAACAGCGACGGGCACCATGTCGCGTGCAACCCAAAACAGCTTGGCGCGATCGAGGACCTGCACTTCTTCCCGAATCTGATCAAGCGACTTTGCGAGCTCACGTACTAACTTGTTTCGCTTGCGCAGCTGCGCCGGATTGCGCATCTTCTTCTTGTCCGGATCGTCGTGCAGCACAACCGAGTAGCGCGCGATCATGTCGACGAATGCTTGACGCAGCGCCGCGCGCAAATCGGGAACGGCCGGGGCGGCCCACGGCGCAGTGCGTCTCATCAACGACCCAGCCTCGCATAGTCAGCGGTATCTCGCCATCGGGACGAAAGGCATCAAGGATTGGAGTCGTCCGAGTTGGCCTACGAGTGACCATTGTTGAGCCAAGGGACGGACTCGTAGCCAGAAATTGTGCGGCCCAACGGCTTCAGCGAGCGCCCTTACGTGATCGTGACATTTCGTTGCTTGGTGTCATCGCGGTGGCGAGCGCCACCACCGTGCGCAACCGAGCTTCTGGCTTGCGGCCCGGCGCGGCGCTATACGGCGGGCCAGTTCCTCGTCGAATTCGAGATCGCGCCCGACCCCCTGGCTGGCGTGCGCCAGTGCGGTGTCGAGGTTTGCGCGCCGCCGGTCCCCGGCAGTCGGGGTAGTTGAGTTCATGAATTGAGGGTGAGTACAGCAGCGACCAAACGCCCCCAGCAAACTCCCCACTCGGTTACCGTCAAGGCGTCAGGACGGCGGCATTCAGCGGAGGTTGGTTGTGGCTGAGCAAATTGGAGGTGGGCCCCGCACCCGTCGCACCTTTGGCTTTTGGGTCGTGGTGGTCCTGGCGGTCGCAGTGTGGGCGTTATTAGTGTTTGCGCACGGGCGCACCGTCTGGTTCTCCATTTCCGGCCCCGTCGTACCTGTCCAAGTTGTCGGGTGCCAGGGCAGCCCACATGGCTCGACCTGCACAGGAGTGTGGCGGCCAACCGGCGAGCCCGAAAAGACCGTCACGATCCACGGCGATATATGGGCGCTGAAGGGTGAGACCGTGAACGTCCGCATCCACGGCGACGACGCGTGGGCGACGACGAACAATAGAGAACTTTCCAGAGCGGAAATGGAACTCGGTTTTTGGGGTATCGGAGGCCTCATTGTCATCGTGGTGTCGCTTGTCGCTTTTGGTCGTCGCAAATCTGCACTGTGACCGAACGCAGCGACAGCACCTCACCGGACGCCCTGGTTGCATCGACCCTGTCAGACCCGCTCTGCAATCCGGGCGGCTGCCGGCGCGAGCTAGGCAGACCCGCTCTGCGATGCCGGAAAAGGTGCGTGGACACTCACCGAAGCCGCGGCGCCTCCACCGGCGTCAAGGTCATCGGCGCGGTGGCCGCGGCGCTTGGCTTGCTCTGCTTGCCGCTCGGGCTAGTCATCGCCGGGATTGCGTTCTGAAATAACACTCGTCGTTGGGTATAACGACGGGTGGTAACGATATGACGCCCGTAGACGAACTGATGGTGCCAGCGAAGGCGCACACACCGCTGAACGAACTCATCGCCGGTCTGGATACCGTCGCGGGCTTGGCGATTCCGTACGCGCACATGCCACGCCGCACAGTCCAGGCGTTCGCAGGCGAGTTTGCATGCTGGTCAGACATCTCCGGCCAGACGGTGCATTCTCTGCTCAGCCGGCCCGCGGCGGGCGTGGCCACGGTCCGAGCCGTACTGACGGCGGCCCGCGACGCTGTGGCGAAGCAACAGTCGGTCGCGACGATCGAGCCCGTGGGGGCGCCCGCCGCGGTGCAGCGCCTTCTCGATGAGCTCGACGAGCGGGACCGGGTGATGGTGGCGTCTCGGCTGTGGGCGCAGCCGCCGCTATCGCAAGTGATGGTCGCGCAGCGTCTCGGTGTCACCAAAGCCTGGGTGAACCGACACCACCCTCGATCCATGGCCAGGTTCGCGGAGTTACTCGCTGATCCGGCACACCAAGAGGTCACCGGGCTCGCCGTCGAACTTGGCCGCCGGCTCGGCCCGTACGTACCCGGCGAGGTCGTCAACGCCGAGTTGCGTCGCCTCGAGCTTGACCCGCCCAGCGAGACCGCCAGAGTGCTGCTGCATCTGGCTGGACCGTATGTGCGGCGCGACGGATGGTTTGAGAACACCACAACCGGTGGAGCCCAACAGGTTTCGGTCGCCGTCGACGCGGTCTTCGACCGCGACCCCGCCCCATCGACCGAATCGCTTGTGCACGCCCTGATTGTGGAAGGCATGCCACTCGACGTCGCAGTCACCTACATTCGTTCGCGGACCGAATGGCGCTGCTTCGGTGATGACGTGTGGGTGCGGTGGGGCGAGTCGGCCGCCAGCAAGGCCGAAGCAATCCTGCACGTTCGTGGTGCCCCCGCGACCCCCGAGGAGATCTTCGCTGCGATCGAAGCCAGTCCCACAACGTTGAAAGCTATTCGGGAAGCGTTGTACGCCGACAAAAGGTTCGTCCGCGCCAGTCGTGCAACCTGGGGTCTGCGCACCTGGGGAATCGATGCCTACGCCGGTATTGCCGAGGAACTGAGCGCCCGCATCGACGCCGCCGGCGGGACGATGAAGATCGAGGATCTGGTCGAAGACATGCTGTCGCACTTCCCCGACGTGGCCGAAGGATCCATCAGAACTCAGCTCACCGGCAGCCTTGCCTTCATCACCGACGGACCCACGGTTCGACGGCGAACCGCTGCCGATGCGCTGCCTCCGATGCCCCCGCTTCATTCCGTGCGTGGGGCTTTTCGCAACGGCGACAACGAAATACGGTTGGCGATGACCGTCAACGCCGACGTGCTGAGAGGGTCGGGACAGCCGATCCATCCCGCGGTGGCCCACGCGTTGGGCGTTAGCCCGGGGCAGCGCCGCCTCTACTCCACACCGCACGGCCCAGTCCCGGTGATCTGGCGGCTGTCGTCAACCAACGGGCCCAGCATCGGATCAATTCGCGCAGCGGTCAAAGCGCTCGGCGCTGACATTGCCGACACCCTTGTTCTGGTCTTCCGGCTCGACGACACCTCACTGAACGTGCTGCGGATCGATCCCGAACGTTCCGGGGTGGCGCGGCTGCGACAGCTCGTCGGTCACACCGTGCGCAACCCAGGCTCGGCGCTGGCCGCGAGTTTGGGGTGTCGGCGCGCAGATGTGGCCGTCGTGTTGCGCGAGCGCGGTGACGACGACCTCGCCGCCCTGGTCGACAGCTGAATCGAGCCGCGGCGGCGGTTGTCACCAACTGCACAGTGCGTGGCGACGGTCCGGCGGTCTACTACGAGGTGATTCAAGACGCATGCTCCCGGGTGCCCCAGTGCGCCGTTCAGTGTTGTGCGAGTTGGGCGATCAACGATTCCAGCGCGGCCATATCGCCGGGCGACACTGGGCGGTCGGCTTCGGCGTCGGCGACCGTTTGAGCGTCGACGCCGGCTGCGTTGGCGGTTTCCTCGACGGTGAGCGCGGCGCGATGACGCGCGGCGTAGAGCCGGTGGCTCAACCGGGCGCCCGGCGCGCCTGCCGCGCGGACGATCAGGTCGTTGTAGGTGCGCCGGATATCGCTGAGCAGCAGCGC
>Ga0070667_100000738_pt1 | contig 31311 bp, 27 predicted proteins | sample KBSS33metaG_FD_64659 | JGI IMG/M metagenome (GOLD analysis project Ga0070667, IMG submission 64659) | Switchgrass rhizosphere microbial communities from Kellogg Biological Station, Michigan, USA - KBS S3-3 metaG | ecosystem: Host-associated > Plants > Roots > Rhizosphere > Soil ...
CGCGTGACCTCTGCGTCGTTCTCGCACAGGACGACTATGTTCGATGCGATGACCGGAATGGTGCTCGGATCACGACCGATTCGCTCGGCCTCGGCGTGCATGATCGCAAGGTCCTCCGCCATTGCCTCGGGCCTGTCGGCGTACCCACCCGGCAGGTAGGTACTGAGCCCGTCCGCTACCCGCGCGACCAGCCTCATGGTGGCCGGACCGCCACCGACAACCATCACCGGTGGCGGTGCGTCGATGTTGTAGACCGGACATCCCAGCAGTGAGTCCGTTTGCGGCCAGAACTTACCCTCGATCGTCGCCGGCTCGCTGGTGCGCAGCAGGGCTTTGACGATGCGGACGAACTCTTCGAGGCGCTCGATCCGGGGTAGGGTCCGCTCGAGGCCGTGCGGAACGAATTGCTTGTTTTCTCCGGTGCCAACAAACAGGCCGACTCTGCCCTTGGTGATCTGGTCCAGCGTCTTCAGCGTTTGAGCCATAACCGAGGGTGGGCGCCGGTAGCAATCGGTGATCAGGCTGTAGCGAATCTTGGACGTCTGCATACCAGCCGCCGCGATGAGACAGGTTGTGTCATAGAACGCTTCGTATTCCGGGACCTGGGCAGAATCAGGCATCAGCCCCCATACCGAGCGAAATGTCCAGGATTGTGTCTGCTCGGTGAATCCCCAGTCCGTGTATCCGAGCTTCTCCATGATCTGGAGGTGGCGCAGGCTTTCGTCGATTCCCGCGGGACGCCACACTTCTGCTCCGACGCCGCCTACGAACGGAATGTCGGGCGCGTGCTCCTTGATGAATGCGAGATCTTCTGCGGTGATAGTCACACGAAACTCCTTGATTTGATCGGTGTGTACATTGACGAAAAACTCGGACGCTCCGAAGAACGCGAATTACGAAACCGCCGACTCCGAATGACGCTCGTAGGCTGTCTGGTTGTCGCCCGGTCTCCGCACGTAAGCCCGGAACATGTCCACCAAACGACCCTGATCGCGAGCGGCGATCCGTCCGTCAGCTCAACCCGGTGACTTTCGTTACGTACCAGATTGGACCGTAATGTATGTCACAGCTTGAGTGCCAATTGCGAATCTGTCAAGAGGCAACGAATCTGTCAATAGGCGGAGCGGCACAACTGCGAACGTGGCCGCACACAGCCCGGTTTCGACAGCACGACGACGGGCGGCCGCCGGCAATCCCCGGGGCGAATCTACAAGCGGCGCAGCGCTATCGAGCGATGCGCCAGCCGCATCAACGGCGAGCTGCCTACCCAGTCACAAGTACGCACTTTCGTACCGCGGCACGCCTTCAGTGCCGCTCTTGCGGAGGCCGGGAGACAGGGAGTAGCCTGTCTTAGTTCCTATACATTAACTAGATTCGGATGATCGTACCGCCGTCCCCGATGCCTGAACCAGGAGAGCGAATGGATCGCGCCTTCGTGACACTGTTCCAATGCTGCTCAGTCCTGATCTTTGCGCTGGGACTGATGCCGACGCGACTTCCCGCTGTTCACACCCTTCGCCTGGGCCCGGTTCGTCGTCTGGGATTTGGCGGTCGAAGGCTTCTTCACATCGTCGGCCGGAGGTCGCCTGTGGATCTGTTGCAGGTACCCCCGGGAGGCGATGTTGACCGACACGCGGCGGTGGATGATTCCGTTGTTCGTCGCCGTGGCGTTACAGTCCCGCCTCGATGGCGCCTAACAGGGTTTGACGATTTGCGTTTTCGGGAACGACTCAACCGCCTCGCATGGTTCGGGTCTCAACAGGATTCGACGGGAGTGGGAACCTGCGCACACAGCACCGGCTCTTGAGGGTCGTGGCCACAGATCACCCGGTCACCCTGGTCACGCATGTGCCGTAACATCCGCAGGCTGCGGAGATGCTGGTCCGGGTCTGCAGACAACGCCAACGGAAGCTTGGCTTCGTCGTCGAGTATTTTGCTCGTGTAGCAACAGTCACCGGCCAACACCACGTTTCTGTCGGGCAGACGGACGCACAAGCTCTGATGGCCGGCACTGTGGCCAGGCGTCGGCACCAATACCACGCGGCCGTCGCCGAATACGTCGTGCAGGCCGGTGACGGTCTTGAGCGAGTGTCCGAGATCGAAGTAGGAGCGGTCATACATCGGACTGTCCTCACCGAACGCCACGTCATATTCGTCCTGCTGAATGATCATGGTGGCATTCGGAATATCGGCTAAACCGGCGCAATGGTCGGCATGCAGATGCGAGAGCGCCACCAAGTCGATGCCTCCCGGAGACACCCCCAATGTCTCCAAGCGCGACGCGATCTGTTGTGTGGCATCGAGTTCGACACCGAAGCCGAGGGCAGCTTGCGGTGAGTTGTTGACGAAGTCACGCATGTGCGGATTCATGCCCGTATCGAACAGGAGCTTGCCACAAGGGTGTTCGATGAGAAAGGCCGCAACCGGGGCACGTAATTGCTGTGCGCCACCGTCGGCGAGGAAGAAGTTCTCCGGGCCGAGGAAGAAGCCGCAGTTTATCGCCGTAATGGTCAGCATCCCCGAGCCTCCCCTACTCGGGGGTGCAGGCAAAAATGATTGCAGGGCAATCGAATCTCAGTGGCGACCGAACTGCTGAACATTGCCCTCGTCGATCCAGACTGCCTTCTCCTCGGTGAACGGCAGCAGGGCATCGGGACCCAGCTCACGGCCGAGGCCCGATTGCTTGTATCCGCCGAAAGGCATGGTGTAGTGCCCCATGCGGTAGGAGTTTACCCAAACGGTGCCGGCGCGCACTCGCTTGATCATCCTGTGGGCTCGCCCAAGATCGCGCGTCCAGATCGCCGCGGCCAAGCCGTAATCCATGTCATTGGCCAAGCGGACCGCTTCGTCCTCACCAGAGAACCGGATCATACTGACGACCGGACCGAAGATCTCCTCCTGCGCCAGACGCGACTTGTTGTCCACCTCCGTGAAAATGGTGGGCTGTACAAACAACCCTTGCTGTAGCTGCGGTGTCGACGTCGGACGCTCCCCGCCATACTTCAAGACCGCCTCGGATTTGCCGATCTCGATGTACGACAGCACCTTCTCCAGCTGGCTGTGGCAGGCTACCGGACCCACATCCGTCTTGGGGTCCAGCGGGTCACCTAGTACAAGTCGGTCAGCTGCGGCGGCGAGTCGATCGGCGAACTCGTCGTAGACACTGTCTTCGACGAGCAGCCGCGATCCCGCCATGCAGGATTGACCTGTGGCAGCAAAGATCCCCCCCATCGCACCGTGGACCGCGTTGTCCAGATCCGCGTCGGCAAACACGATGTTCGGTGATTTGCCGCCGAGTTCCAGGGTCAACCGAGCCACCCGTTCGGAGGCTTCGCGCATGATCGCCTTGCCACCAAGAGGCGAACCCGTGAAAGCGATCAGATCGACGTCGGGGTGGGCGACGAGCGCGGCGCCGGTACCGCGATGACCGGTCACCACGTTTACCACCCCGGGCGGGAATCCGGCTTCCAGGCACAGTTCCGCCAGCCGAAGCGTCGAGACGGGCGTGACTTCGGAAGGCTTGATCACCGCGGTGCAGCCAGCGGCCAACGCTGGCAACAGCTTCCAAGCCAGAAGTCCCAATGGCGAGTTCCACGGCGTGATGCAGGCGACCACACCGATCGGGTCCCGCATGGTGTAGGTGGTGAAGTTCGGGATGCTGGTGACCGTCGACCGTCCGTAGAGGTTTTCCGAGAGTCCCGCCACGTAATGTGTTTGCGCGGCGAGAAAGCCTGTCCCCATGACCATTTCGGTGATGGTCTTGCCGTTTTCGGCGATCTGCAACTGCGCCAGCTCCGGGGTGTGCTGGGAGATCAGCTCCGCGAGTCGGCGCAGCAGCGCCGCCCGCTGCATCGGCGGCGACGTGGACCAGCCACCGTCGAAGGCCCCTCGCGCTGCGCGCACCGCCGCGTCGACGTCGCCGGCGGTCGCTTCCGGGATTTGCCCCCACGTCCGCAGGTCGTAGGGGTCAACGCAGCTGAACGTGTGGCCTGCGGACGACCCGACGCGGTCGGCCCCCACCACCATATGGTACGGACGGTCCAGCTCGGCAGAAAAACGGCTGGCCGCAGAAGCGGTAGTCACAGTCACGAAACAGCCACTTCCTCAACGGCTTTGGCGGCTGCGGTCGCCTGAGCCAGCACGGTGCCCGCAATTTTTCCGAAGGTCAACGAGCGCCATACCGAAGTTCCCGACGGATACACGTCGTAGAACGCCCCGGTGATCTCGCCGGCGGCGAACAGGCCGGGAATCGCCTGTCCCTCGGGATCGAGCACGCGGGTCTCGCCGTCGACCCGCACCCCACCAAAGGTGAAACAAATGTGCGGGACGACAGGATAGGCTTCGAACGGCGGTGTTTGAAGTGGCTGCGCCCAGTGCGTTTTCGGCGGCTGCAGCCCGACCGTCGCTTTGCCGTCATAACGGCTAGGGTCGATGGCCCCCACGCTGGTAGCGCTATTGAACCGTGCCACCGTGTTGGCCAACGCGGCCGACGATATTCCCAGCTTTTCGGCGAGCTCCTCGATCGAGTCCGCTCGGACCGGGGCGTGTTCGGTCAAATTCAGTGCGGCAAGCATCGGGGCACTCTCGCGGCCTCCGGCATCGGTGATGGCATAGGCACGCCCGCCGGGCTGAAGGTGAATCTCGTTGGCGACCACATCAAAGCCGATGTCGTGCGGCCATTGGGTCTCGTCGCAGAAGCGCTCGCCTTTGTCGTTGACGAGGATGCCGACCAGATAGCTACTGATGAGTGCTTCCCAGTTATCCGAGCGTGGGTCAACGGGCTCCAGGTGGGCGCGGTCGAACTGGCCCGATGTGTCGGCGCCGACCGCGACCGCCATCCGGATGCCGTCGCCTTTGTTGGCCATGGTCCCAGGTGACACCGTCTTGAGGCGGTGAGCGTTCGGAATGTAGCGCGAAAGCATCTCCGGATTGGCTTCAAATCCGCCGCAGGCCAACAGCACTGCTGAAGTGGCCATGGTGTGAGGGTTGCCGTCCGAGTCGTGAACGACCAGGCCGGTGATGGCCCCGGAGGCATCGGTGATGAGATCTTTGGCGGCGGTTTCGTAGAAGATCGTCGCTCCGGCTTCGGTGACCAGCGGGGTCAGTATATCGATGATTGCGCGGCCGCCACCTTCGATGAACCAGACCCGCTTGCCGAATGCCGTGGGCACCGGTGCCGGCACGTTGAGCGTTTTGACGCCGCGGCGACGGATCCAGTTCAGCGTGTCGATGGCGTTCTCATAGAAGGCTTCGATATATGGCTCATTGACCAGATGTCCTGAGGTTTCCCGTACCAGCTTCTGCCAACCAGGATCGAGCTGCTGGTCGTCATCGATTCGCAGCCCTGCGGTTGTCCAGGCGGTGGATCCGCCACGCTTTTCCTCGGTGGCGCGATCGAGTACCGCAACGCGCGCCACAGTGCTTTCGGGTAGCGATTCGAGGTAGGACAGGGCTGCCGAGATTCCTGCCGCTCCGTGACCGACGATGATCAGATCCCATGGCCCCCCATAGCCAAGGGAATTGAGGGACACAGTGTTACTCATTTTCACCGCCTTTGGTGTGTTCTGACGACGTGAGCACTTCGTCAAGTGGGACAAATCCGCCGATATCAACGATCGGGGCGGGACCATGCCGGCGCCCGTGGACCAAGATGCGCAGCTTGAACCGCTGCGAAGGAATGAGAGTGCGCTGCAACGCCAACGGTCGACGTTCACGATCACGCATGACGCGAACCATCTCGAGCAGCGGATCGCCCACCCGCACATCCAGAGCCGTGGCCAACATCGCATCGGCCAATGCGGCTCCGACTTCGTCCTCGGCGCGCTCCACCGGGAAACCCACGGCAGCCAAAGCACTTACCATCGGGTCGCTTTCAAAAAGTTCGCGGGTGAGCCCTGCCGCGATGTCACGTGGGACGAAACTGGTCACGTGGCGTAACGGAGTACCATCCTCAGTGCTTCGCCGGAGCCGGACAATCTTGAGCACACGCGCACCGTCGGCAAGTCCCAACGCGCGAATCGCTTCCCGCGGTGCACTGACGTCATCGAAATAGAGCAGGTCCACCGTAGTGTCGCGACCCCCACGCTCGATGGCGGGAAGGTGTTCGTCCATCGGCAGGTTGAACGCGGCATCGAGGACCACGGTGCCTTTACCCGGTAACCGGTCGATGAGTCCCTCATCTTCCAGCGAATCCAGCGCCCGCCGCACCGTGGCGCGAGACACCCCGTACATCTCCATTAGCGCGTTTTCTCCGGGCAGGTAGTCGCCGATACCGTATCGACCGGAGTTGATAGCACTGCGCAGCACCGTGGAAATCTGGTGGTGCAGAGGTGCACCGACGTCGCGCCGGATGATTGTCATCGGATCGTTGGTATTACCCATGGCCGCTCTTCGAAGTATTTGGATTCGTAGTCCTCAATGACATCCGTACGCTGCAAGGTGGCCGCGATCTCGTCAAGGCCGTGACGCAGCAGGTGTCGGTGGTAGGACCCGATGGTGAAGGTGAAGGTTCGGCCGTCCGGACAGCCGACGGTCTGTGCGTCGAGATCGATAGCGAGTTCTGTACCTGGCTGGTCGGTGATCAATGTGGTTACCGTCTTGACTTCGTCATCGGTCAGGATGACCGGCAGTAGACCGTTGGTGACACAGTTGGAGTAGAAGATATCGGCGAATGACGGTGCGATGATGCACCGCAAGCCGATGCCCGACAACGACCAGACCGCCATCTCGCGCGACGACCCGCAACCAAAATTGCGGCCGGCCACCAGGATCCGGCTGCGATCATACGGCGGCTGGTTGAGGACGAAATCCGGATTGGCGGAGCCATCGGGTCGAAATCGGTACTCACGGAACGCATTGGCTCCCATGGCATTACGGTCGGTCATGACCGCCGTCCCGCCGCCGGACTTCTTCAGGCCCGCGGCGGGGAAGATGTCGTCGGTGTTGACGTCCACCCAAGGCAGCGGTGCTGCGATGGCAGTCAAGGTAGAAAATGGCTCAATTGCGGTGCTCATTTCATGTCCCGAACATCGACGAACCGGCCGGCGATACCCGCGGCAGCGGCCATGGCCGGACTGACCAGATGAGTTCGCGCTCCCGGGCCTTGTCGATTCTCGAAGTTGCGGTTTGACGTTGAGGCGCAGCGTTGCTGAGGTCCGACCACCTCGTTGAGGCTGGCGAAACACATCGAGCAACCCGGTGAGCGCCACTCGAATCCGGCCTCGATGAAGATCGTGTCGAGCCCCTCGGCTTCAGCTGCCTTCTTCACCAGGCCCGACCCGGGGACCACGATCGCGGTCACGTGATCGGCGACTTTACGGCCGCGAACCACCTGCGCCGCGGCCCGTAGGTCGTCGAGTCGCGAGTTGGTGCAGGAGCCGATGAAGACTCGATCTACGGTGAGGTCAGTGAGCGCAGCGCCGGGTTGCAGGCCCATGTAGTCCAGCGCCCGACGCCAGGCCGCCGACTTGTCTGCAGTGGGCGCAGAGTCCGGGTCGGGCACACGGCCATCGATGCCGATCACCATGTCAGGTGCTGTTCCCCAGCTGACCTGTGGTTCCAGCCCGTCCAGCTCGATCGTCACATCACGGTCGAACACCGCGCCGTCGTCGGTGCGCAGAGTGCGCCAGAAAGTAACCGCGTCATCCCACTGGGTGCCTTTCGGTGACCGCGGAGCCGACTTCAGCCAGTCGAAGGTGGCTTGGTCCGGGGCAATCATCGCGTAGCGGGCACCTGCCTCAATTCCCATGTTGCACAACGTCAATCGACCCGGCACATCCATCGAATCGATGATCGGGCCGGCGAATTCCAGAGCATGCCCGTTGGCGCCGTCGACCCCGATGTGTGCAATGATTGCGAGAATCACATCTTTGGCGGCCACAGGCGCAGCCAACTCGCCATTGAGCACGATTCGCATCGTCGGCACCGGTCGCTGCAGAATGGTCTGAGTGGCCAATACGTGTTGCAGCTGCGACACGCCTACGCCGAATGCCAAGGCACCCAGCGCTCCATGGCTTGACGTATGACTGTCGGGGCACACCATGACCAGCCCCGGCTGCGTGATCCCCTGCTCGGGACCGACAACATGGACGATGCCACGCCGCTCGTCGTCAAGGCCAAGGTACTCGATGCCCGTCTCCGCGCAATTCGCCGATAGGGCGTCGACGAAATTGTTGACCGCGTCCGACTGCGCGATACCAATGCGTGTACCCACCATGTGGTCGGGCATCGCAACCGTCGAGGCCGGCCGACGCACCGATCGATTGGTCGCCTTCAACCCGGCAAAGGCCGGAATCGCCCCCTCGTAGATCAGCTGACGGTCCACATACAGCAAACACGTTCCGTCATCGAGTTCCTCGATGACATGGGAATCCCAGATCTTCCGGTACAGCGTCTTCGGCTCGGTCACAACAGCCTTTCGGGCTTTCGAGGTCGCGGTTGACACGTTGCTTGTTCCTCTAGACAATCTGGTTGTACGCAGAACCGTACAGCTTGAATCAATCCGATGGCAAGCCACTGTTTTACCGTCGGCACTCAGGAAGGCAGCGAACAGTGACAGCACCCTATGACCTGGTCATCCGACACGGGTTGGTAGTCGACGGGCGAGGCGGCGAACCGTTCGTTGCCGACGTCGCAGTGACCGACGGCCGCATCGCCGCCATCGGTGAGAGCCTTGGCCCGGCAAACGACAACTTCGACGCGCGGGGGCTCATAGTCACCCCCGGATTCGTCGATATCCACACTCACTATGACGGTCAGGTCACCTGGGAGAACTCACTCGCACCGTCCTCCAACCAGGGTGTCACCACCGTGGTCACCGGCAATTGTGGAGTGGGTTTCGCGCCGTGCCGCCCCGATGACCACAACGAACTCGTCGAGTTGATGGCCGGCGTCGAGGACATCCCAGAGGTCGTGATGGCCGAAGCGCTGCAATGGAACTGGACCACGTTTCCCGAGTACCTCGATGTCGTCGACTCGCGGCCGCATGACGTCGATATCGCGGCGATGCTGCCCCATTCGGCGCTGCGCGTGTATGTGATGGGTCAGCGTGCGATCGACCGTGAAGAGGCGACAGCGGAAGACATTGCCGCCATGGCCGAATTGACCCGCGAAGCAATTCGGGCCGGTGCCATCGGATTCGGCACCTCACGTGCCTTACAACACCGCAGCACCCGCGGCGAACCCATCCCCACGGTTCGCGCGCACCGCGACGAGCTGTTGGGCATCCTACAGGCGATGAGCGCCGAGGGCTCCGGGGTGTTTCAGGCGCTCTCGGATTTCGACGAATTCCAAGACGTGGCAGGAGAATTCGCGATGCTGCGTGGGCTAGTCGACGAGACCGAACGTCCCATGTCCTTCACCCTGAACCAGAAGCACAGCGATCCCGACGGTTGGCGCCAAATCCTCAGTCTGGTCGAAGAAGCGACCGCCGACGGCCTGCCGATCAAAGCCCAGGTTCTTTGCCGCCCGACCGGTCTGCTGATGGGCTACGCCGCCAGCATGACCCCATTCGACGGCTGCGCCACCTACCAGCGACTCAAGGAACTCCCGGTCGATGAACGGATCGCCGAGTTGCGCCGCAGCGAGATCCGCACGCAGATCCTGTCCGAACTCGCCGAACAACCCGAACAGCCTTGGCACCTCCGCTTCCCGGTCACCGATCCGCCGGTGTACGAACCGGAGCCATCGCAGACCCTGGCCGCACGCGCCGCTCAGTGTGGCGTGTCGCCGGCCGAAGTCGCATACGACCTCATGCTCGAAGACGACGGCCGACAGTTGATCTTCCATCCGATCCAGAACTACGCCGACGGATCGCTTGACGTCGCGTACGAGATGATGACCCACCCGGACACCGTGCTGGGTTTGGGCGACGGCGGAGCCCACCTCGGTCTGATCTGCGATGCCAGCTACACCACCACCATGCTTTCCTACTGGTCACGCGATCGTCGACGTGGCCCGAAAGTCTCATTGCCCGAGGCAGTTCAGGCGCTTACGTCGTCGACCGCCAGTACGGTCGGGCTGCTCGATCGAGGGCAGCTCGCCATTGGCTACAAGGCTGACATCAACGTCATCGACTACGAGAAACTCCAGCTGCGGGCACCGCATCTGCGCCACGACCTGCCGGCAGGAGGCAAACGCATGGTGCAGCTCGCAGATGGATATGCGGCCACCTACATCAACGGCATCGCCACCCATCTCGATGGAAAACCGACCGGCCAGATGCCGGGCCGGCTTGTGCGCGGCGCGCAGCCTTCACCGACTCACAGCTGACCACTTCGACGATAGGAACGAAAACACATGCTCGCTCAAGAACTGCTCGGCACCTGGCACCTGCGTTCGGCGATCGGACACGACAACGACGGCAACGTCTTTTATCCGATGGGCAAGGACATCAGCGGCCAAATCGTCTACACCACAGACGGATACGTGGCCGTCAACATTTCGGCCAATGGCCGGCCCCGACGATCCAACCCCGAGACCCTATGGGTGGCCGTCAGCGATGACGAAGTGGCCCCGGCAGCACGCGGGTACTGCGCCTACTCCGGCCGCTACGTCATCGACGAGGATTCCCGCATCGTGTTCCACGATCTCGAACTAGCCCTGGATCCCGCGATGGTCGATACCCGCCAGGTCCGGCACGTGGGCTTCACCCCCGAGGGCGACCTCACCTTGAGTGCTCCACTGGCCGAACTCGAAGGACAGCCAATCAAATCGGTGGTACTGACCTGGTTCCGCAGGAGTTCATCCTGACCACCGCACCATCCGACGGTGACCCCAGAACTCAGTGGGTAACAGAATAGGGGCGTCGCGAAAACTTCGCGGCGCCCCTATTCTTCGATCGACTGCCACGGAACGTCCAACGCTGACAGGTGCAGCCACTCACTCGCGCAAGTCGACTCCGACCGTCACGTTGACCCAGTCGAGATAGCCGCGTGTCCGCTCGTAGATGACGTCGTCATCAAGCCCGTAACGCGCTGGATCGTACTGGTGCCGTGCCGAACTCTTGTGCCGTTCGCCATCGTCGTCGCCGCGGCGGAGCGACTCCATCGCGTGGTCGTCGAGGTCCATTCCGACGAAACGGTAGACGTCCGGCATCACCTCGAGTGGACGTTCAACCACGTCCGCGAAAGTCACTTCGAAGAACGATTCACGAGCAAAAGCCTCGCGAGCGCGTAATGAGTTGTCAAGTCCGACAACCGACTTATGCAACACTTCTCGACCCAGCTCGATCAGGTCGATGTCGTCAACGTACTTGCGCTGATAAGCCTCCATCATCAGGCAGTTGGAAGCGATTGACTTGACCGGATCACGGTGGGTGAATATCACCCGCGCGTCGGGGAAGACGCTCAGCAACGCATCGATGAACTCCAGGTGGATTGGCGCCTTCAGACAGAAGCGCCGGGCTTCATCACCATTCACCCGCTCTTGCCACTGCAGAATCTGCAGCTGTCGGTGCAGGTACCGGTACATCGGCGTGGCGTCCTGCTGCTCGAGCCATCGCGAATAGCGCGGGGTGTGTTGCCCGATATTCGGCACCAGGAACGTCTGGGCCATCAACAGCCAGTCTTCTTCGGCGTCGTCGACAGACATCGGGTGGGCGTCGAGCGCGCCCTGCGACGAACGCGCCAGCCGATCCAACCGCTGCTGCGTCAGGTCCCGACGGCGGTCGGGTGCACCGGCCAGAATGTCATCGAACGGCGCCGGGTACATCACCTGCCAGGTCTGCAGATAACGCCAACGCGTGTCCGAACAGAGCAGTCGATGTAGCTTGGTGGTACCGGACCGATACAGGCCGACGACGAAGACCGGCGCTTCGATCCGCTCCTCGGCGATCTCAGGATATCGGGCAAAATGATCCTCGATCAGCAGCCTGGTCTGCAAGTGTTGAGATGCCTGACGGAATGCGACGACGCGTCCCTCATTCGACATCCGCGCCTCGTCGCGCTGTGCTTGAAGCCATCGCTCCAGCGGGCCGAGGAACTGGGTATCACCGAAGTCAGCGAGGCCGACCGCGTCACGGGCGTCGGAGAGGACGGCATCGACGGTGAATTGTGGTTCTGCCATACGGAATTCCCTCACGAACCTAGTTCTTGCCAGGCTTCATCGGTCCGAGCTGCGAGACCAACTGAATGCCCGACGGTGCATTGATGACGTCTGGAATTCGGTTCACGACGGCCGCGGCGGAGGCGGCGACGGAATCCCGCCTCTCGATGACCATGCGACTACCGGGTGTACCGGTGACATCCCAGACCATGCGCTCGGTCTCTCCCGGTCTCAGGTAACGCAGTTCTATGTCGGCCGTTGCGCTCACGCCCTCGGTGGTGTCCACCGTGATCCGGAACCGCAAGCCGACCGTCCTCCCCACCTCCGTATTCCGTTGCAGCACTTGCGAATAGATCGGCGCATCAAAGACGACCGGTTCGAGCACTTCGTCGACCCCAGTGACTGTGTAGCCAAGCGCGGTGAGCACATGTTCGGGAATGGTCTTGTACATTCCGGCCAGTGAGTGCCGCTGAGTACGGAACTTCTCGTCGAATTGCGCGGGCGTCAAGTCCAGCCCGGCGTACTCAGCAATTCGAGGACTGGGGTAGTTGATCTGCGTAACGGTCTGGTGCTGCAGCGACTCGATGCTGACGGATTGCCCCGCCAGCAGAATTCCGGACCAGATCCGCGACATATCCCAGATGCCGGTGCCGGTGAACGTCACGTCATGGGCCTTGGCGAGCGCGTCGATCTTCCAAGCGCACTCCGGATCGCTACCCCACGGGTAGTAACTCTCGGTGCCGTGGCAGATCACGTTGAGGCCGGCGCCGAGCAGGCGTTCATGCGCCAACTGGTTATCAACGAGACGGTCGGCGACGAAAACGACTCCGATGTCAGCCTCAACCGACCGATAGTCGAAGGTGTCGCAGTCGGAAATAGTGACACCGAGCGACTCTGCCAGTCCGCAGACATCACCGAGTTCACGACCTACCTTGGCACCGGCCCGGTTCACCGCGGCTACAACCTGTACACCGCGCCCGGCGGCCAGCCGGACGAACTCCTGGCCGTAACGCCCCACCCCGTAAAGGATCACTCGAGGACTGCGCGCAGAAGCCGGTACCACCGCTCGGGCCACCTCCATCATTACAAGCACGACTGTGTGGGGTTTCAGTATGCCTAATTGTCCGTCTTTTTATATAGATTATTAAGTTTTACTTGGATGCCCCGAGCGCGCGACGATCCTGCGATCAGAGGGTTGACCGTGATCTAGCCGGTCAGGTCAGGTGACCAGCGCTCTTCGATACGTCCGAACTTCCACACCGCGATCGCGGCGAGCCACGCCACCACAAAAAGACCGACGATGAGGTATCCGGCGTAATCGAGGTTGACGTCGGCGATCGCCGCCAGCGGTCCGGTGTCGATGTGCAATCGTTCGGCAAGCACGCCGACGAGTTCGATACTTCCGATGATCAACGCCACCGCGACCGACAGCGACGTGATGGTGAGGTTGTAGAAGATCTTCCGGGCCGGCTTCGCAAAAGCCCAGCCGTAGGCGTAGTTCATGAACACGCCGTCGGTCGTGTCCATGAGCGACATGCCAGCGGCGAACAGGATCGGCAACACCAGGATGGCGTAGAACGGCAAGTTGAACGCAGCAGCGCCGCCGGCCATGACAAGCAATCCGACTTCAGTGGCCGTATCGAACCCCAGACCGAACAGCACACCGATCGGGTAGATGTGCCAGGCCTTGGTCACCGATTTTGTCAGCCCGCCCAAGAATCTATTCATGAAACCGCGGGCGTCGAGCTGACGCTCGAGTGCCGCCTCGTCATAGCGCCCACTCCGCATTTCGCGAGCGACCTTGAGAATGCCGATGAGCGCCATGAGATTCAGGACACCGATGATCCAGAGGAACAGCCCCGAGACCGACGGCCCGATGATGCCGGTGATCGTGTGCAGCGTGGAACCGCCATCTTCCACTTGTCCCGCCAGTGCCCGAACCCCGACTGACAGCAGGAAGGTCAGCCCGAACACGATCGTCGAGTGGCCGAGGGAGAACCAGAATCCGACCGATAGTGGCTTGCGGTCAGCGCCGTTGCGGCGCTCATCGGCCACCAATTTGCGCGTGGTGTTGTCGATTGCTGCGATGTGGTCAGCGTCGAAGGCATGGCGAAGTCCGAAGGTGTAGGCCAGGATTCCCACACCGACGGTGAAGACCGGGTGCTCCCCGCCGAGTTGATAGTGCTGGGGAATGACCAATCCGAACAGGACTCCGAAGCCGACCAGATGCAGCAGCAGGACGCAGCTGTACATGCCTGCCAGCGACCGCCGATCCGCCCGCGACATACTCCGCAATGCGTATGTCAGCAGCCGGGGCCGCAACTCGCCGATAGGTGCCTGCGTCGTCACAGCGCGGCCCCGGCGAGCGCCGCAGTACTCACCGGACAACACTGACCAACCAATACCTGCCGGGCCTCGTACTCGGAGTGCCCGCGATATGTCGCGGCCCATGCCTTCGCTCGAAGCTGGAGATCGAGCGGCAGGACTTTATGGTTGCGGGCGACATCGGTGAGTGTGGCCGTGATGGCCTCTGCGAAGTCACCGCCGCCCACGAGGACAAACAGCGGCGCGCGCCGTCGGAATCTTACGACGCTCCGGTGGAACTCGACCATGTCCCATGCCAGCTTCTCTTCCTGTGCGCGATCAAAGCGCACGTCGCTGGTCGTGGGAGAAAACACTCTTGATCTGGTCACGCTCAACTTGTCCTTTGGAACCGCACCATCAGTTAGGGCCAGCCTAATATCGTACCGAACCAGTCCGCAATAGTCGTGGCCGACCAATTGTGCTCTTTGCCGCTCAAATACTTCAGTGAGATACAGCCGTCCGGAGGCACTCACGCAGCCGGTCGGCCAGCGAGTCGGCGAATTTCCTGCTGTTCCAACCTTCTTGCAGACCGCGCAGCACAATCGGCAATGCCGCCTGCACCTCGCGCGTCGGCCCGGGTAACGCGATCAGCAGCGTCCACCGCACGCGCCCGACGCCAATGCGCACATGCGGTTTGACATGGCGACCGTGGCCGACCGGATAAGTCGCCAGCACACCAGTGGCCAAATCCGGGTCGCACCGCTTCAACGCCTCGATCGTATGGTCCTTTTCCTCGGCGCCGACTCCCCCGGTGGTGATGACGACGCCAAAACCTTCAGACGCCAACCGCAGCACTCGCCCCGCGATGGCGCCTTCGTCGTCCAGAACCGCGCCGGCAGCGGTGACCTCGAACCCGGCTTGACTCAAGACCGCCGAAACAGCTGCGACGTTGGTATCCTCGATATTTCCTGCGACCACTTCAGGCCCGGTCGACACGACGGCAACCCGCGTTGATACATATCCGCGCAAACTCTGATCGATTTCCTTTGCGCGGCTGAGTGTTTCGTCGACCTGCGCGTCAGGCGTTCCGATTACTCCCAGCACGCCGTTGGAGTGCACAGAAGCGTCGGGTGCCACGGTGACGCCATGAACCTGCCCAAGCTCTGCGAGCAGTTCGGACTGGCGTCCAACGATATCGGCTAGTTCCACCCTGGGCTTCAACACGTCGAACACCACGTGGTCATCACGCGCGTCGGTCACGAAAACCGCCGTGGGCTCGAGCCGCAAGGCCAGCGCGGCCGCCACGGCCAGGTCACCAAGATCGGCCCCCTGCAGCGCAAGACCGCGGACCCAGACCTCTGTCTTATCGAGTAGTTCGACTTCAGGCATGGCGGGCCCGGCTCAGCGAAACGCTCGGCAAGTCGCGCTGCGCCAACCACTTTGGCATGCGAACCTTCTCTACGTCCTCGGTGACGCGGGGGGCGGCCGCACGCAGATCGCGGGCCAGCGACTCCGAGACATGCAGCGCCCCGGGCAGGCCGTCGTAGACAAGCACGTTGTCAGACTTAGCGATCCGCTTACCGCGGTCGACGGCATCGGCCAGTCCGTTGGTGACCTCGGCGACGTCCCGTATCCAGCATGCGGATGGGTCCTGCTCCAGCCAGTCCATGACCTGCGGGCTGCTGACGAACGTGGGAATCCCCTTGATGAGGTACAGGTACGGCACGCCGTTGGCCATGTAGTTGATCACGTACGCCTTGATATTGGCGTTCTCCCCCATCATGTACTGCCCGACCAGCCCGCGCATCGAGTCTGGCAGTAAAGCCGCATACAGTGCCGGATTATCGAGGTCCAGCCAGTCGGCATTCGAGTAGTACAGGACATCGAAAGGGATACCGCCGGCATAGCTGTAGACGGTGTTTCCATGACCGTCGAACACGACGGTCACATCTTTGACCTCGCTCATCAGCCGGATCAGCACGGCATAGTTGCGGAAAATGTCAGTGGCGACGCGGCGATCGAGCGCGCCGAGGTCATTGTCGGCGTCGACGTCGACAACTCCCTCAGGGCTGGTATTCAGGACAACCGTGGATACATACCGATTTTGGATGAACTCACTCTCGAAGACTGCTCGCGCCACCAACTGCCCGGTTCGCGGCCCGTAACCGAAGTGGTAGGCCGACCGGGTTTCGAGCCGCGTGTAGGCCATCCCGAATGGTTTGAACAGTCGGTCCTGCATCCGGTGTAGATAGCCTTCGCGCATTTCGGTCACGTGGGTATGAATGAAATGATCTGCGCTGAAGAGCTGTTTTGTCAGATACATCTTGCCGACCCTGGTGTCGATTTCGACACCCTGGGCGATCTGCGGGCACTCCTTGGCATCGCCGAAGCGTGCCTCGAGATCGAAGATCTTCATCCAGTCAGGATTTTCGATGTGGCCCATGGATTCGGCGATGCGCAGTCGTACCTTGGCGCCCGTTTTCGACTCCACGTGGTGCGCAGTCTCTTCGAGCATCGCCACATAGGCGTCACCAGACAAGGCAAATCCATGCGGATTGGCCACCAGGTTGACGCGGTCGCCCGAAGAGATCTTCGACCAGTCCAACTGTTGCAACCGCGCACGGGTGCGCTCACGCACCTCCTCAACATCGGTAGGGCCGAGATGTTCGTGCGGCGCCCAAATCGGTTGAGGCAACCACGGGTTAAGTTCGCGAACTGGCAGCGTGACGATTCCGTCGAGTTCGGCCGCTCGGGTGGTGACGACGGCTGCCGGGTTACGGCCGTTCCACGTCGGCAAGAGTTCAGGCGCGGGCATCGGTGCAATCGCCATGATCATGCCTCGTCCATGTTGAACATCATTGCGTTGACATCTTTTTGGAGTGGCATCAGCGGGTACGCAGCGACGAGTTCGGCGTCGAGCTTGCCGTCCGGACCGACGAAATCCATGAGTCTGCCTGGAATTCCGTACCACTGGTAACCGTTTCGCGGATTTCGCGGTGCGTCACCGTGACCAGTCGCGGCCAGCATCCGCAGGATCGGATCGAGGCAAATCTCGGCACAACCTGTCCTGGCCCCGGTCGCGATCGCGACACCCTCCGGCGTGTGCGAGCCGTCGAGAATTGCTCCGGCAAGGTCCCCCGCCGTCGTGTTCGTGCAGACGCAGACCAGCATGTCGGGGAGCAAACCCACTCGCATGCACAACTGGCCGATGTCTTCGGCAGACGCCTTGGGCGGCTCCGTACCCACTTCGAAAGGCTCTGCAAGAGGGCGCATTACGATGGCATCATCGGGACACAGCTCGATACAGTTCTGTGCGTTGTAGCAGACATCCTTCTGCACGACCGCGATGTTGCGTCCTGGTCCTGGTTCATCGGGTTGACGCGGTCGCATCGTGATCGCCACCGTCGGACACGTCAAAACACATTTGTTGCAACCCGTGCATTTATCTTCGATGATCTCAGCAACCATCGTGATTCGCTTCGCCATGCAGGCTCCAAACTTGACCTTAATGCTGATTAAGTTCGAGCCTAATTCGGACGGGTATCGTCCGTCAATCGGCTACGCCGACGACTTCTCGGCGCATATATACGCCAGGAACATGTTGACCAGTTCATCGACCATCTCGCCAATGGCGCGTTCGGACAGCCCGGTATCGAAGCCCACTTCTACACCAAACAGGCTGCCGGTCAACAACTCTACGGCGGAATCGATATCCAGATCGGCGCGCACTTCACCGCGCTTCACGCCGCGCGTCAGCACGTCGCGCACGAAGTCGTCCCACGCGGCACGTGCACACCGAGCTGCCGCGCCGATCCTCGGCGACTCCGGGATGTGCAGCACCGCATCGTGGATCACTCTCAGCCGCGCCGCCGGCGTCGCGGTCCAACGGTGCAGTCTGGTACGTAACCGCACGTCCACCGATGCGTCGGGGTCGTCGGTGGAATGGAGGTCATCGAGGTAGTAGGCGGCCGTAGCTTCCAGAACCTGCTCGAGAAGGTCCGTTCGGCTCGCGAAATGTGTATAGAGCGCAGGTGTTGTCAAGCCCGCCGCCGTCGCGACGGACGACAACGTGAGATCGGAAAATCCGCGTTCCGTGACCAGCGCCTGGGCGATGCGGATGAGCTCTGCGCGGCGGCCTTCGGGTTTCGGCTGCGCTGCCGTGACATCCGGAGGCCGCTGTGGCGCTTTGTCGACGCGCCCGAGCACCAATCCCGCCAACTGCCAACAGTATTCGGCCACCTCGTGCTCTGGCGGCAATTGTCCGGCGTGCAGTCGTGTCACGGTATGGGCCAGCATGCCACCGGTGATGGCTTCCATGACGGCGCGCGCCGGCACCGGCGGTGGCGCCTCACCGCGAGCGACGGCGCGATCGATAACCGTGTCTGCCAGTGCGATCATGCCCTCGGAGGTCTCGATCGCCCACTGCCTGAATGTCTCATTCTCATCGTGGAATTCGGTTGTCACCCGCATCAGCGCAGCCCCGTCGGGCGAGACATAGACTCGCATGAGCTCGCGCGCGTAGGCGGCAAGCTCCGCCTGCGCATCGCCCAGATCTGGTATCCGGTGTGGCATCGGGATGGCTCGAAGCGCGTCGATCAGCAGGTCCATCGGCGATTCCCAGCGCCGGTACAGCGCCGGCTTGCCGACTCCCGCCTGCGCTGCCACGTTGCTGAACGTCACCTGCGTCTTGCCGAACTCTCCGTAGATCGCGCGAGCGGCTTGGTACGCCCGATTCTCGACATCAGGATCCCGGGGCCGACCGGAGCCCTGCCGACGGGTGGACACCTTCGACTCCTGAATGACGCGCGACACCGACGCAGACAACCTAGCCGACGCCGCCCAGCGCCGAAAGTTCAAGGAAGGCGCGCCCCGGCGCATAGGGGGCGTCGTCGAGCGTGATGGTACGCAAGCTTGAGGCTTCTGTTCGCATGACGTCGAGTACGTCCGACAGCAGAGCCGACGTGACATCCGAGTGTGCCTCGGCGCCCACCTCCACGATGACTTCGTCGCCGTTGATCCGGCACCGCACCACGTCAATGCCGGTACGAGCCCGCAACAGCTGTTCCCCGGCGTCCACCGCACGCAGGACGTGCGGTGTGACCGCCGTGCCGGTGTAAAGGCGGCTGGCCAGGCAGGGCGCCGCCGGCAGTGAGTTCCACTCGCGTCCGCGATACCGCGCAATGGCGCGGATATCGGCCTTGCTGATCCCCGCCTCGACATAGGGGTGGATGACGCTGTGTTCTCGAGCCGCCTCCAAACCTGGCCGATACTCACCGAGGTCATCGGTATTGGCGCCGCTCATGACCGTCCACGTCGCCCCCCGCCACCGCGCGGCCGAGGAGATCCGGTCCAGCTCGCTGTACAGGTGGGACTTGCAGAAGTAGCAGCGGTTCCGCGGGTTGGCGAGATAGGACGGATCTTTGAACTCTTGGGATTCAACGATTTCCAGGCGCCAGCCCAAATCTTCGGCCACGCGCCGGACCCGTTCCGTTGCAGCCAGCGGCACCGCCGGGGTGACCGAGTGCGCGACAATCGTGGTCCGGGGACGCAATTCATGAGCGATATCCGCCAGCAGCAGACTATCCACGCCACCGCTGCAAGCGATGACCCGACGTGGCGACCGCTGCAAAACGGCAGCCAACCGTTCCACGAAGCTCAAGTCGGTCATTCGACTACCTCCAAATGAAGATCCCACAACGGCGCGTCCAGTACCGCGCGTCCGATGTCGACGATCTCGGCGCCCAGTTCGGCTACCTGTTGCAGCTGAACGGCCTCGACGCCGCCGGCGTAGGCCACCGGGACATCGTGCCCACGCCCACGCAACGCTGCAATCACCGCTTCGAGGTCCGTCAGTCGACCGGTGTCGACCATGACCACGCCTGCGCCGGCCTCCGCAGCCTCGAGCGCTTGTGGAACGTCGACGACCTGGATCGATACCGGCCCGTTGTCGAGCTGCCGGCCCGCCGCCACTGCCTGGGTGATCCCACCGAGCATGATCACCTGGTTCTTTCCGATGTAGACAAAGTCACCGTCGAGCAACCGATGCGACAGACCCGCGACGTCGAGACCAGCTCGCAGCACAGGCTTCAGGGCGGCGGGAAGCTTCTTCCATCCGCCGCACACGATGCGCAGGCCGGCCGGCGCCGCGGCTTTGAGCTCCGCGCCCCGGCGCGCGATCCCGCCGGCGAGTCCCAGCACGCCTAACACGTGATCTTCGGCCAGGGAGACTTCCCAAGCGTTGCCCTCGACAACCACCAACGCCTGCCCGGGTTCGACGTGCTCGCCTTCAGTGACCACGACGTCCCAGCGACCGGTCGGAATGCCGTCGGGTGCGGCGAGCAGTCCAGTGCCGGCCGCCAGTCCGGGCTCCGTCGCACTGACGATCGCCCGGAACCGGCCGGCCAGGTCGCCGACCAATTCGGCGGTGATGCGACGGGGCGCCGCGACGGTCGTGCTCAAATTGCCGTGATCTCGCGAAGTTGCAGCTCGAAGGCCTCCTGCGCCGCCGATGGCCGGATCGCGCGGAGCTTCATCAGCTTGGTTTTGTTGCCCTTGAGCTTCGCCTTCCCGGACGCCATGGCACGCACACCGAGGGCAAGGTTCTTCATGATCAGCACGTCATAGGCCAGCTGCTTGGTGGTCGTCAACGTCGCCTCGGCGTCATCGGAGAAGCCCGGCTCCAACCAGCAGCCGCGGTAGGTGGCTTGCACCCCGACGTCCTGGACGTCCATGTTGACGACGATGCCGCGTAATGCGTCCGGCAACTCCGGCTCGCCGTCGGCCAGCAAGCCTTTGACGGCGCCGAACCAACTCTCGCTGAGGAAGTCGTGTTTGTCAGTCATTCGTGCGCTCCTGGCGTGTCGTGATGGTGACCACCTTCGTGGTCAAAATGGTTGTAATTCATGCGTGTTCGCAAATGCGCGCGCAGCCGCGCAGCAATGGGTTCGGCCAACTCCGCGCGCCGCCGACCGGTCTGATAGTGCTCTACCAGAATCGGCGCGACGAGACTCACTTCCTCGTTGGGGCCGGGCAGGCACACGATGACGCTGCCGTGCAGTTCGCCGACGCCGATGCGGATACCGGCCTTCACGTGACGGGGGTGCTCCCCCGCCGGGAACAGCACCAGATACGGCGTGGCGGCCTGCGGGTCGAGCTTGAGCAATGCCTCGACGGTGTGGTCCTTGCTTTCGGCCCCAACCCCGCCGGTGGTGACGACGACGCCGTATCCCGAGTCCACCGCCGATCTGATCCGGCCCGCGATGAGGTCACAGTCGTCGCGGACGGTGCCGCCGAACGACACCTCGTAGTCGGCACCGAACACCTCGTACAGCGTCTGTCGGTTGGTGTCCTCGATCTCACCGAGATCCACCTCGGCTCCGGTCGACAGAACGCACACGCGGTGTGCGATCCGATCGGCGATTCCGGCAGCCGCCGTGCGGGCTTCCGCCAACGCCGTCTCGAGCACATCAGCATCGGCCGGAATCCAGCCCAGGACGCCGTTGGAGGTGATGCGGGCTCCGGCGTCCAGCGTCACCCCAGGTACTGCGATGAGATTCCGCCGCAATGCTTCCCATCGACCGACGAGCTGGTGCGCATACAGCTTGGGGCGCAGGATGTCGAAGGTGACGACGTCACCGAGCACGTCGGTGACGAGCACCTCCCTCGGAGGCAGGTCGAGTGCGCTGGCCGCCGCGGCGGCCAGCGTACCGAGATTGGTGTCGCGCAACGTGATCCCCTCGACTTTGAGTTCACGCTTGTCGAGTAGATCGAGCGATACCAGACCGTCTGGTTCAGGCACTGCCGATCCCCAACATGAGTGGGTCCAGCCCGCGTTGCTTGAGATACTTGGGCAGCAGTTCCTCGTCTACGAGCCGGCTGCATTCGGGGGCGTTCGCCAACAACTGCTCGGCCATTGATGGGCTCAGGTTGATGGCGCCGTAGGTTCCGTCAAAGCACATCAGGTTCTCGCTACCGTCGGCACGCTCCCGGGCCAGTTCCACTGCCTGGAATAGGTTTTCGGCAACCTCTGCGTAATCGAGAATGCCGGGGTTGGCGAAATCTCGAGCCATGGTGTCGGCCATTTCCCGATCGGCGATGATCAACGGGTACACCATGGGTAGAGCGAGCACGGTCAGCCCGATCAGCGCGTGGTTCAGCACCACCGACTTGATACCCAGCGACACGTTGCCGCCGACCAGATGCTCGATATCGGCGGTGTCATCCGGTTCGTCCAGGTCCCACCAGTCGCGCCCGTTGAAGAAGAGCTGGCCGAAGATCATGCCGCCGGCATGGATGTAGTAAGGCCACTTGGCACCGTCGATGATGGGAATGACATCGTCGATGGTGCGAAACAGCGCCAGCATCTTGCCGTAGCTGCGCAGCATCCCCGCGGTGGTCCGAGCGCCCAGCAAGTCCAAATCGTTGTCGGCGTCGACGCCGGTCAGACCGTCCGGCGAACTGGTCATCACCGCGGAGAACGCAAGCTTGCTGCGCACGAACTCCGAGTCGGCGACGGCGCGCCCGATCAGGTTGCCGGTCCGGGGGCCCATCTCCATGTGGAAGATCGAACGGGTCTCCATCCGGGCGTAGGACATGCCGAACGGCTTGGTGATGCGGTCGATACCGCGGTGCGCGTAGACCTCGCGCGGGTCGTCATAGTGGGTATGGATGATCCAGTCGGCACTGTAGATGGCACGCATGCCGTACAGCGGGCCGATGACCGTGTCGATCTTGATCCCTTGGTCCAGCGGGTTCACTCCGGCCACTTTGCCGTGGTAGCGCTCGTCGAGGCCGAAGAAGTCGATCAGTTCCTGTGGTTCCTTGCGGCCGTGCCAGGCGATGACCATCAGCTTGACGTTCAGACAGCCTGTGCGTTCGACGATTTCGTCGCGGATGGCCTGCAGCATCTCGGCGTAGCCGAAACCGCCGTCCATCCCGAAACCGTGCTCGGAGCAGATGACGTTGACGCGCTGATTCGGCTTGATCATGCTCATGTCGACGCCGGCCAGCGCGTCGAGCGTGGCCCGGCGCATCGCGGTGCCGTCGTCACCGTGCCGGAAGATGGCCGGCGGAATATCCGGGAACAGCTCACGCACCGGCAGCGAGACCATGCCGGGAACGTCCTTGCCCCGCACCGGACGGACTGCGGGCCCATACTCGGAGGGGACGATGTCCGGCGGATCCACCGGCGGATTGAACGTGCGATCAACAAAAGTTGTCATGAAAAGCTCCTGTTCACAGATCCACTTCGACTTCGGCCATTTCTTTCTGACGCCATTCCTGTTCGGTCCGGATTCCGAACAGCGGGTACTTGTCCTCCAGCTCGGGGGCGATGTTCATCAACGACTGGTCGCTGTCGTATCGGCGCAACTTCGAGGTCGTCCGCGCATCGCCGGTTCCGGCGAGCAACAGGCGTCGCAGGGGAGTGGAGCAGTACAACAGACACCCGGACTGCACCCCGATACGTAGCGAGAGCTCCTCGTAGGTATGTGCACCCTGCAGGATGGTTGCCGCGATGTCCTGAGCCGTCCGGTTGCTGCAGGGACAGACCAGGTGGGTCGGCGAAGTGCCGGCGGCCTGACACAAGTTTTTGATCGCGTCCTCGTCGATATCGGTGGTGTCGACGGTGACGTCCACGGGCTCCTCACGCTTGAAGGTGAGCAGGGCGTCGTCGTCACAAGAATCGATGCATCGCAGGCAACCGATGCATTTGTCGTTGTCCACCACAGCTAGCGCTTCGGTCTTGGGTCCGACCATCACGATGGCTTCTGTGGGGCATACACGTTCACACCGATAACAACCGGTGCAGTTCTCGTCGACGACCTCGATACCGAGTTCGATTGTTTCCAAGGCGGGCTGCCTCCTCTTGATACGTACCGATTTAGTCCGTAACCTATATCACAGCATGAGCGCCATACAGAGTGATGTCAAGAATCCAGAGGAACCCTCGGTGATCACGCCCGAGGTCCTGGTCTACGACCGGGGCCGGGCCGCGCGGATCGGCCTTCCGGAGGCAGTGTTCTGCCTCGACAAACATGTCGACGATGTAGTGGAAATTGCTGCGCGACTTACCAACTCGATAGTTGGACCGGTGCTCTTCACGCGCATGAGCGAACGCCAGCACAGCGCCGTCGTCGACCGGACCAACGCGCCGCTGGACTACGACGAGATGTCCGGCACGGCCTTCCTCAATGGCACGATGCCGAAACGTACCGGCCGGGTGGGCATCGTGACTGCCGGCACGTCGGACCGATCGGTGGCGCTCGAAGCCCGACGCACGCTCGAGTTCCTTGGCATCGACACCACGCTGTATGTAGACATCGGCGTGGCCGGCCTCTACCGACTCCTCAACCGGGTAGACGAGCTAAGGCGCGAGACCGTGCTCATTGCGGTCGCCGGCATGGATGCTGCTCTGGCTTCAGTGGTCGGCGGCCTGGTGGCGTGCCCCGTCATCGGCGTTCCGACCTCCACCGGTTACGGCGCCTCTCGCGGCGGCGAAACCGCCCTGAACGCAATGCTGGCCAGTTGCGCGCAGGGCGTCGTCGTCACCAACATCGACAACGGCTTCGGCGCCGCCTGCGCAGCGGCCCGAATTTTGGGGCCCGACACAGTGGGGGCGCAATGAGTACAACGGCTTTCATCGACTGCGTCGGCGGTGTCGCCGGCGACATGCTGCTGTCGGCACTGATCGATGCCGGTGCCTCCCTGGACAAGATCAGCGCCCAACTCCCGGTCTCCACCGTCGCCCTCGATACCAGGACAGTAGAACGGCACGGCATCGGCGCCACCGCGCTGACCGTCACCGCCCCGCATGAACACGCCCACCGCCGGCTCGACGACATCAAGAAAATCATCGATGCCAGCGCCATGCCGGGCGGCGCGAAGACGCGGGCGCACCATGCCTTCGAGGTGCTCGCGGTCGCGGAAGGCCGTGTACATCGCATCGCACCCACCGAAGTGACGTTCCACGAAGTTGGTGCACTCGATGCCATCGTCGACATCTGCGGTGTCGCGCTGGCACTCGAACAACTGGGCATCGAAGAGGTGATGTGTTCACCTCTGCCCATGGGGCACGGAACCACTCGCGCAGCGCACGGTGTGATTCCGCTGCCGTCCCCCGCGACATTGGAAATCCTCACCGGCTGCCCCGTGTACGGAGTCGATGTCGAAGGCGAGACGGTGACTCCCACCGGCGCAGCACTGGTCAAATCGCTTAGTAGCGGGTTCGGAGCCCTGCCCGCAATGTGCCTGCGCGCCATCGGCATCGGCGCGGGCAACGCCGATTGGCGCGCCGTCCCCAACGTCGTGCGGGTACTGGTCGGTGATCGCGATGAGCATGGCGCAGCCGGCAATGTGGCGCTCATACTGGAAACCAATCTGGACGACATGCTGCCCGAATGGGTGCCTGACGTGATTCAGGCATGCTTGGATGCGGGCGCGCATGACGCGTGGACCACCCCCGCTGCCATGAAGAACGGCCGGCCCGGAATCACGTTGTCCGCCTTGGTGTCCACTGCGAACGAGCGCTCGGTGGCCCGTGCGATCCTGCGCCACAGCACCACCCTCGGGGTACGCGTCCGGCAGGTCCAGCATCGCTGGGCGCTGCAACGGCAATTCGATACAGTGACCGTTGACGGACACGACATCTCCGTCAAGTTCGGACTTCTCGACGGTGAAATCGTAAACGCCAAACCCGAGCACCGCGACTGTGTCCGCGTCGCAGAAGCCACCGGCAACAGCGTCAAAGACGTCTGGGGCCTGGCCCTCGCACAAGCCAACAGCCTGCGCGACAACGCCGGACCGCACCACCACGACCACCCCCACGACCACCACCACGCCTGACGAAAGGCATCCCTGACTGTGACTTCTCAACCGGTTGTCGCCCCCGCGGAAGACTCTCTCCTGCAGGATGTTTCGCTCGACATGAAGTCGATCCTGGAACTGCAGCGCGCCGACTTCCTGCGCGAAGGACCGCCATCCGCAGCGGTGCGGCGAGACCGCGTGGACCGACTGATCCTGCTGCTGACCGAAAACATAGAGGTGTTCGCAGAGGCCCTCAATGCCGACTTCGGGACCCGGCCAATCCCAGCGAGCCTGCTGTCCGATGGCGCCGGGGTCTTGTCCGACGTGCTATTGACCCGTAAGCGTCTCGAACGCTGGATGCGGCCAGAAACGTTGCACCGCACGGCATTATCTGGGCTTCCTACCGTCGTGGAGAAGCGGCCACTAGGCGTCGTCGGCATCATCGGGCCGTGGAATTTCCCGGTCGGCCTCGTGGTGCAACCCGCGGCATCGGCCCTTGCAGCCGGCAACCGGGTGATGATCAAGTTCTCCGAAGTCACTGCGAGAACCGCCGAGGCGTTTGCTCAGGCAGCCCGACGCTATTTCCAGCCTGAGGAACTCGCCGTCATCACCGGGGGACCCGATGTCGGTGCGGAATTCTCGAACCTGCCGTTCGACCACCTGTTCTTCACCGGCTCCCCCGGCGTCGGTGCTTCGGTGGCCAAGGCTGCTGGTGCAAACCTGGTACCCGTCACGCTGGAACTGGGCGGCAAGAACCCGGCAGTTGTCGGACCGGCCGGCGATATAACTACTGCCGCCAAGCGCATCATGTCCGCACGTCTCGCCAATGGCGGCCAACTGTGCCTGTGTCCAGATTACGTCTTCGTCCCCTCGGGGTCAGTGAAGACATTCTGCGATGCAGCCATGTCCGTTGCCGAACAACTGGTTTCAAACGGTAATGCCGACCAGCTGGTCAGCATTGTCAACGACCGCAACTACGACCGGGTGACCGGACTCATCGAGGATGCGCGGCTACATGGCGCCGACGTCCGAACCGCTCCCATCGCAGCCAACCCCACCACTCGCCGGGTCCCGCCGACGCTGCTCCTCGGTATCACCGACGAGATGTCCATCGCCCACGACGAAGTCTTCGGCCCCGTTCTGTCCGTGCTGCCGTATGACGACATCGACGCTGTCATCTCCTATGTCAACAACCGACCGTCGCCACTCGCCGCCTATTGGTTCGGGCCCAAAGACGCCGCCTTCGATCAGTACCTGCACCGGGTCAACAGCGGTGGCATGACGGTCGACGATTTCGCAGCACACTCCTCCGTCAATGCCGCACCGTTCGGCGGCGTCGGACAGAGTGGGTCGGGTGCCTACCACGGAAAAACCGGGTTCGACACCTTCACCCACCACCGCGCCGTCACCACCAGCAAGCTGCCGACGAGCCTCGGAGCGGTGATGACGCCGCCGTACTCGCCGGCGCTCACCGCCGGGCTCCGAGGCTATCTCAAGCTTCAGCAGAAAATGGCTGCGCGACGTCTCAAGCGCCGGACCCGGTGACACCACACAATTGATCTCCAGCGACGGACGCATGTGATTCAGGCAAGCGCCTACGCCGCCTTGAGCGCCGGGGCTGACCTCACCCCCTTTCAGGTCAGTCGCCGCGCCCCTGGCCCGCACGACGTGCTGATCGACATCGAGTACTGCGGCATCTGCCATACCGATATCCACATGGCGCACGGCGACATCCCGGGGCGTCTGTTTCCCTTGGTTCCAGGCCACGAGATCGTTGGCAGGGTCCGCCAAGTGGGCACCGCAGTGCACAAGCACGCCGTGGGCGACCGCGTCGGAGTCGGATGCATCATCGACTCCTGCTACTCCTGCGGCGAGTGTCTGAGTGGGCAAGAACAGTTCTGCGACCGGCGGGTCGGTACGTATGGCCGGTACGAAAAAGACGGCACCACACCGGCTTACGGCGGCTACTCGACGTCGATCACGGTCGCCGAGGATTTTGTGCTGTCGATCCCGTCGTCCCTCGCCCCGGCCGGGGCCGCTCCCCTGTTGTGCGCCGGCATCACCACGTTCTCGGCGCTGCGGCATTGGGAAGTCCGTAGCAACAGCCGGGTTGGCGTGGTGGGCATCGGCGGGCTCGGGCACCTCGCGATCAAACTCGCTGCCGCGATGGGCGCAGACGTCACTGCACTGAGCACCTCTGAGACCAAACGTGACGATGCCCTGCGGCTGGGTGCCACAGATTTCATCACCACCCGCAATCCCGAGGCATTCGCTCGGCACGCCGGTCGCTTCGACCTCGTCCTCAACACGGTCTCGGCTTCGCTCGACCTCGACGCATATCTGGGCCTGCTGGCCCGTGACGCAACGCTCGTCATGTTGGGCGTGCCGGACACCCCGGTCAGTTTCAATGTCATGAATCTGCTGCAGCGCCGCAAGAAGGTCTCGTCCTCCCCGATCGGCGGCATCCGCGAGACCCAGGAGATGCTCGACTTCTGCGGCCGGCACGGCATCGGCGCCGATGTCGAGGTCATCTCGATCAACGACGTCAACAAGGCCTTCGACCGCGTCCTACGCAGCGACGTGCGGTACCGGTTCGTCATCGATGTCGACTCACTCCGCTGAGTCGCATTCCATACCAGAGGAATCCGATGTCAACACGCCAAAAGCGGCTGGCGAGATGCTTCGCCGGAATGTTCGCTTTCTAACCGATGACCCCGCAGATGTGCGCAACTGAGCGACCGCGCCGGACGACCTCAACGGCTTGGCCTTCAGCAATGTCATCGAAAATTCGAGCTATGCGCGACCGCAGCACCGCAACCGATGCGCGATGCGGGCGATTCGTCGACGTACACCCGCAAAGGTTCTCATCGCGAGGCATCACCTGCCGAGGACCGTACATTTTTGCCACGGGTTTGCCGCGCCGCAGGACAAGAACCGTGTCACCGCTGGCGACCAGCCCAACGTAATATGTTACAGCACCGCGTAATTGGCCGATACCGGCAGTGTGCTCCGCCACATGTTCCCTTACCGCTCGACTCATCGGATCGCCTGACGCGCCGCAAAACACGTCGGCTTCAAAGGTGAGGAATATTTGAGTAGATAGTCTCTATCATTCTGCCCGCCACGGGCATCGAGACGCGACCCGCGCCGTCATTGTCAGCAACACTGCGTTACGAGCGCCACCCAAATTCGCTATTGCCGACGCATTCCGTCGGAATTACACTGCGTTGGGATCAGCCGTCGCGCGCACACGACGTGCGCCCGCAGTTGGCGGCCGCTGGGCCAGCAGCTTCCATTCCCACGGCGGCCAGCTCATCTGACAACCAAGAGAGACAAGGTAATTCATGAAACAGGTCATCGTGACCGGCGCAGGTTCTGGCATCGGGAAGGAATTCACGAGACTGTTTCTCGAGGACGGGTCTCGCGTCCTGGCAGTCAGCCTGCTGCAGCCCGAGTTGGATCAGCTGTCGGACGATTTCCGGTTCGCCGCCGACCGACTGGAAACCCTGCAAATGGACTTGTCCAAACCAGAAGCCGCGGCCGAACTGCTGGGATGGTGCCACGCCAACGATTGGTTTCCCGACACCCTGATCAACAATGCAGGCTTTGCGTGTTTTGGCGACGCCGTCGACGTGCCCCCCGAGCGGGTGGCGAACATGCTGGCGCTCAACGTGACCACGCTGACCATGACGTCAATGCTGTTCGGCCGGGAGATGAAGAAGCGGCGGAGCGGGTCGATCCTGAATGTCGGTTCGACTGCCGGCATGATGCCGTCGACGCGGATGGCCTCCTACTGCGGCAGCAAATCCTATGTCAATACCTTTACGTACGCGCTCGCAGCAGAACTCAAGCCGTACGGCGTCACCGTCACATGCCTCACCCCCGGTGCCACCCAGACGAAGTTCGCACAGGCCGGCGGTATCGACACCTTCAACCAAAAATCGCTACTACACAACATGTTCGAGAAGAACAAGGCAGGCTCCCCAGCTGAGGTGGCGCGTGCTGGATACGACGCTCTCACCGCAGGCAAGCCGCAGGCCCTGGTCGGTAAGGGCGCTGTGGTCGCCGCCATCGCGTCGCGTCTCATCTCGCAGAAGCGAATTCCCACGCTGGTAAGGAATCCCTGACTCGATGCTTCTCGACGGGGCGGCAAGTGAGCGAGAGTTACAGGTGTGAGCGCAGGAAATTCACGACACCGCTGCGGAACTCCTTCATGGAGTCGGCTTTTGGCGCCAGCGCGTCGGCCCCGTGATACATGCCCGGCACAGTGACGAGCTCGCACGGAACCCCACATTCCCTGAGCCGCTCTGCGTAGGCGACGTTCTCCGGGTACAAAACGTCGATGTCGCCGGCGCCGACCCAAGCAGGCGGCAGACCCGCCAAGTCCGTCCGCCGGGCGGGAGCCGCATAATTTGGCGCATCGGACATCCGCGGATCCCGCCCAAGGTAGCAGGTCCACGCGAACCGGTACCCCGCCGGAGTGACGATAAATCGGCCGCGACACTCGTGATCCGTGGCGAGCGCGACGCGGTCATCGAGCATGCCGTAGATGATCACCTGAGCACACAACGCGATGCCCTCGTCGTGACTGCGCTGCGCGACGGCAGCCGTGAGGCCGCCGCCCGCACTGGCCCCGGCCACCGCGATGCGGTCCGCGTCGATCCCCAGTTTGTCGGCGTTGTCGCGCACCCACGACAGCGTCGCCATGCAATCGTCGAGGGGAGCCGGAAATGGATGCTCGGGTGCCAGCCGGTAGTCCGGCGAAACTACGACGGCGTCTAGTTCGCGGGCCAGATCTCCGACTGTTGGCGACTCGAATTGTGGAGAACCGAGGACCATCCCACCGCCGTGGATCCACAGCACCGCCGGTCGTCTGGAGCCACCGCCCGCAGGCGTTGTCACCTGGACCGATATGCCATCGACACGGTGCCTTGTGACCGTGACATCGGGTCCAGACGGCAGTCTCAGGCGCATTATTTGCCTGAGTAGCGGCAGTGTCCGCGCGGTCGACGGAAACGGAAAGAACATGAGCGGCGAACGCAGCTCGACGGGCACAGCGGCTATCGCGGCGCGACTCGACATATAGCGGCTCCCCATCAGGGCGCAGCTCGCTCCCAACATAGCCACCACGGCGGCCTTACGCATCACTATGACACCCCTTCG
>Ga0070667_100000739_pt1 | contig 31279 bp, 28 predicted proteins | sample KBSS33metaG_FD_64659 | JGI IMG/M metagenome (GOLD analysis project Ga0070667, IMG submission 64659) | Switchgrass rhizosphere microbial communities from Kellogg Biological Station, Michigan, USA - KBS S3-3 metaG | ecosystem: Host-associated > Plants > Roots > Rhizosphere > Soil ...
GGTCGGTCATGCGTCGACCGGTCATGATGGTGACCCGGGTGGTCGACTGCCTTGTCGGATTTTCAGCTGCCGCGGTGGGCGCAGCGGTTGCAGGGCCGGCCGATGCGGTCACCGGCGCTCGAGCCTGTCGAAGTCGTCGGACAGCGCAGCGGCGAGTTCGGTGATCCGGCGCTGGTAGGTCTTGCCCAGCAGGTCGAACTGGATGTCCGAACCGGCGGCGATGTGCTTGTCCCACGGCAGCACCACGACCCGGCCGGCCGGCACGTGCCGCTCAAACTGCTGCACCAGGTCGTCGACGTCGATGTTGGTCTTGCCCGGTGTCACATGGTTGATGACCACACACGCCCGGCCCAGCAGATCCTGATATCCGTTCTGCCGCAACCAGTCCATGGTCACCGCGGCCTGGCGGGCACCGTCGATCGAGGCGCTGGCCACGATCACCAAACCGGACACGGTTGACAGGACCGCGCGCGAGGCTTGGTGGAACAAGCCGGCGCCGCAGTCGGCGAGCACGAGGTTGTAGTACTGCGAGACGATCTTGACCGCGGCGGCCCAGTCCTCTTCGTTGAAGTCACGGCGGGCCACACTGTATTCGGCCGACGACAGCACCTCGAGGTTGGAGGCGTTCATGCTGGTGTAAGCGCGGATGTCGTTGTAGCGCGCGAGTTCCTTGTCCGACAACAGGTCCGAGATGGTTGCGGCAGACTGCCGACCGGCCCGGTCAGCCAGGTTGCCACCATCCGGATCGGCGTCAACGGCCAGGATCCGATCGCCACGGACCTTCGACATGACAGAGCCGAGAGTGACGGTCACGGCGGTCTTGCCGACGCCGCCCTTCAGTCCGAGCACGCCGATCTGATACGAGTCACGGGCATTCCGGCGGATCCGGGCGTAGAGGTCCAACTCGTAGAGCTCATCGGGCGACAGGCCCAGGTTGATGCGCGTCAGCAGGTAGAGCACGTGGCGCCAGCCGCGCTGCGACGGCATCTTCACCCCGGCCCGCACGCCCACGTGAGACAGCGCGTCGATGGCGCGGTGGTCGCCGATGGTCGCGGCCGACGTCTGGTCCGGCATGTGCTGCTCGGTCCACTGCATGTCGGCCTGGGGGTCCATGGCGTAGTGCTGTGGCGGCGGCTGCATGTGCCGCGGCGGGGGCGGCATCATCATCGGTGCGTGCTGCGGCTGCTCGTACTGTGCACCGGCCATTGGCGCGCCCTGCGGCGAGCGCATGAGGCCGTTCTGCATGAATTGCGGCGGCGTAGGCGGCATTTGAGTCGTCACCTCTGACGGCCGCGGCGGCGGGATCATGCCGGGCGGCTGCTGCGGTTGCGCGGCAACGGGCGGACCCGATGGCGATTCGGCCCCTGCAGCCGAGGCAGCGGCGGCTGAGGCCGACATCTGTGCGGCGGCAGCAAGGGTCGCATGGTCGACGGTGCGCGTGGCTTCCTCGTTGTCGGCCTGGCCCGGCGAGTTGTTGAATAGCCGGTCATAGTCGGCGGACATGAGTACCTCTCGATGGTGGGCGGATTACTCCGGGAACGCACATGAGGTGGGCAGAGTCGACCCTACGCCGACCTGCCCACCTCCGATGCTGTGTCGTCTGGATGGCCTAACCGAACAACCCGGTGACGCCGCCTTCGGTGTGCTGCATGTGTTCGCCGGCTTCACCGACCGCCTGCGCGAGGCTGTGCAGCGCACTGTTCAGCTCCATTGCAGTGCTGTCCCAGCGCTGCTGCACGGCCTGGTAGGCCTCCGAGCCGCCGCCGCCCCAGACCGCCGCCAGATTCGCCAGCGAGGCCTTGCCCTCGTCGAGCAGTCCCTGGACGGTAGCCCCGGCGCCATGGAAGTCGCCGGCGCCACCCGCGATGGCCGCAAAGTTATATACCTTTTCGCCGCTCATTTACATTCCCCGTTTCTGTGTCTGTTTGGTTTGAACTGAATTGATGTCGTGTCAGAGCTGCATGGTGCTGGCGAGCGACGAGGCCTGGTCCTCATCGGCCGAGGTGTACTGCACGCCCGCCGTGTGGATGTTGTTGGAGATGTCCATCAGCTCCTGCTGCTGCTGCAACGCGGCCTCGTGGTAACGGGTCAGCGCGGCCTGGGCCGCGAGCCCCGCGTCACCGACCATTGACGCCTTCAATGCCTCGGCGTGCGCCTCCACCTGGGCCATGACGCTCTTCAGCTCGCCGCCGATGCGGTCGAAGTTGCTGGCCTCTGCGGCGAGGACGGCGACATCGGTATTCATTGCTGCCATGTTGGATCACCTTTTCTATTTCCTGTGTCCTCACCACGGAATTGGCGAGTCCTTGCCGACCCCCCTGGGCCGGAAGCCTTGCGCGAAGCGACAACTCACCAGTCGTCGTCATCGTCGTCGAGGTCCTGTACCAGGACCCCGGGGGCTTTGAGGGCCTCCCGCGTCCCTCCGCCCTTCTCTCCTTTTGCGCCGGGCCCCATTCCGGCGCCGGCACCACCAGCACCACCCACCGGCGCCTTGCCGGCATTCGCCGCGCCGGCCGCGGCACCTGCCTCGGCTTGCGCGGCAACGCTCGACGCACCCTCGGCACTGCCGACCAGCGACGCCATCAACGGCGTCCGCACCGCGGTACCGCCCATACCGGGCATCGATGCTGCGCGGACCAAACCGGAACCCGATGCCGCCCCCGAGCCACCCGCGAGTGGATGGTTCGAGAACGGGCTGGCGCCCATCAGCCCCATCTGAGCACCGTTGTTGCCGAAGCCGCTGCCCATCTGGCTGAAGATCTGCGTGACCTGCTGCAGCGGCTGGCTCAGCTGCTGAACCGGCTGCCCGATCAGCTGGCCGAGCTGCTGCGGCACTTGCATTGCCTGCGAGCCGACCTGCGAGGCCACCTGCATCATCATCTGCGTGCCCTGCTGGGCCTTGTCCTCTTGTCCGCCAGCCTTCTGCGCAGCCGACTCGACCTTGGACGACTGGCTCTCGGCCCGATCGGCGGCGAAGGCGAGCTGCGACGCCCCGTTTCCCATCCACAAGGCGGCCGACTCGACCGCCGTCTGACCCACGACGTGCGCCATAATCATGTTTCGCATCGCGGCGCCGGCCACCCCTGGTGCGGATTCCGCGAGCGCCGCGGCCGCCGCGCTCTCAGCGACGCCCGGCATGACGATCGGCTTGATCGGCGGTATGGGCTCGAACAGAGTATTCATGCTGGTCTCGGCCTGATAGGCCTCCATCGCCCCCGCAGCCTGGTTCCACATCCGGACGAAGTAGTCGGCTTCGTTCACCCCGATGGGCGCGGTATTGATACCCAGAAAGTTGGTGGCTTCCAGGACGCCGTGCGTGACGTGGTTCTGCTCGATCTCCGGGATGGGCGGCGTCGTCGCCACGGCGGTCGCGTAGGAACTGGCCTGTGCGAGCGCTTGCATGGCCCGCTTCTGTGCCTGCATGGCAGTGGTGTGCAACCACAGCACCATCGGCTGGGTCGACGTGACAGCCTGGTCGCTGGCCGAACCCTGCCAGCTCCCGGCCAGCGCGGACAAGCTCCCAGCCAGCTCGTCTGCCTGCGTCTCCAGCGAGATCGCCAGCGCTTCCCACCCGGCCGCAGCCTGATACATCGGTCCCACGCCCGCGCCAGCCATGAGCCGCGCGGTGTTCACCTCCGGTGGCAATGCTCCGTAGAACATCGCCAGCATCGCAGGTACGGCCGACATGGTTTTCTGTCCTCAGGCTCAGGTGGATGGGATGCGCAGCGACTAGATCAGCGTCGCCGAGTTAGCGTCGTCGACCGTCTGGTAGATGGTCGAGGCCTCGATATACGCAGCGCCGGCCCGTGCCAGCTCCTCCTGCGCGAAGGCGTTGATACCCATGGTTTCCATGCTCTCGGTGGCGAAGGCCATCGCGGCCTGCATCGACACCTCGTCCACACCAGCGGGAACCAGCGCGCCGGCCTCCGCCATCGTGGCCGTACCGGTGGCCAGGCCACGAGCACCGTTGGCGACGACCTCGGTACCGACACCGACCGCGCCGGGGTTGTGCTGCAAAGGCTGCATTTCTTTTCTCCTTACCAATTCAGATGATTGCGGTATGGAATTGTGCGAACGGCACAGATAAGAATTGAAGATCCCCCACGGAACCCCCGTTCCCCTTGCCGATCAGCGGGCGTTTAGCCGTTGCCGAACGTCTGAATCAGATACTACCGACGGTTTTGGGGGGCCACCTACACTTATTCCGCCGGGGGATCAACATAGGCCGCCTGGATTACCTCTTTTCCGTCCGGAGAGACCAGAAGTGCCTGGCCAGGGGGCCTGCGGCGGAGTTTGAACTCACTTGTCGGGAACTCCGCTTTCTCACCCGAGAGGAACATCGTCGGCGTTCCGGCGCCGTAAGCGGTGCCGACGAACTTGTCCATCGTGGCGCGATGCGCCTGACTCATCTGACACGTCACGATGATGTGCAGCCCGATATCAGCGGCGGCCGGCAACAGCGGCGCGAGCGGCGCCATCGTCGACCCCATGGCACTGGCTGCGACGATCATGTGCCAGTCGTCGACCAACAGCACCACGTCCGGACCGCTCCACCAGGACCGCGAACGCAGCTGCGACGTAGTCAGATCCGGCGGCGGCAGCCGCTTCTTCAGGTTGACCGCCAGCGCCTTGATCGACTCGTCCAGGGCGGCGATGTTGCGGTTGATGGCGCCTGCGGCGAGCAGGTGCGTCTCGGGCACGGCGTCGAGCAGGCCCGACCGGAAGTCCGCCAGCATGAATCGCACCTGATCGGGGCTGTTGCGCTTGCAGATCGCCTCTGCGACCGCGTGCGCGATGGTGGTCTTGCCGGACTTCGGCGCACCGAAGATCAGCTGATGCGGCGTGTTGTACATATGGTTGTACGCCACCGAGAGGTCGGACTCGCGCACACCGACCGGCACCGTCCAGCGGGTCCGGTAATCGCTGTCCGGGCCGGGTGGATTGGGGTCGAGCTCGTGCAGGTAGATCCGCTCAGGCAGGACGCGGACGCGCGGTGCCATGTCGGTGTGCACCGACGCGATGTGATCAACGGCGGCCGTGATGGCCGGCACGAGGTCGCCGGCGCTGTGCACCCCGTCCATCCTGGGCACACCGATCATCAGGTGATGCTTCTCCATCGACACCGCCCGACCCGGGCGGTTCGCCGGAATCTCCCGGGTCATGCGGTCGATCTGCGTCTCGTTGACATCACCGAGCCTGAATTCGACCTTGGTACCCAGGTAGTCACGGACGCGGGATTTCAATTCCGTCCAGCGCGCAGTCGAGATGATGACGTGTACACCGAACGCCAGGCCCTGCCCGGCGAGGTCCTGAACCACCGGCTCGAGGTCCGGGAACTCACCGACGAAGGCCGGCCAACCGTCGATGATCAGGTAGACGTCACCGAACGGATCCTGCGACGCCGGGTGATTCGGATCGTCACGCAACTGCCGGTAGCTGGCGATCGATCCGATGCGGTGCTCTTTAAATGTCAATTCACGTTGGCGCAGAACTGCTTTCATCTCCGCGACGACACGCATCACCCGGTCCGGTTCGGAACGGGTGGCGACACCGCCGACATGCGGCAGGTCCTCGAGGTACATCAGGCCGCCACCGCCGAGGTCGACGCAGTAGAACTGCACATCTCGCGGGGAGTGGGTCGCGGCCGCGGACAGCACCAGCGTCTGCAGGAAGGTCGACTTCCCGGTCTGCGGCGCACCGCCGACTGCGATATTGCCACCGGCAGCTGAGGTGTCGATACCCCACACTTCCTGCTTGTGACGGCGCGGTTCGTCCATGATGCCCAGGCCGAAACGCAGCGGGGCCCGCTGGTCGCGCTCCACCAGCTCATTGACCGGGACCGGATCCAACAGCGGCGGTAACCACATCTTGTACGCCCGACTCTCGCCGGTCGTCAGCTGGTTCAGCACCACTTCACGCAACGCGCGCTGATCGGTGTTCGTCATCGACCGACTCCCGAATCTGCCATCGGCGCGGCGGTGAACGGGCGAATACGGAAGGTGTTCTGCGGCACCACCCTTGGCGCGTCCTCACCGTCGTCGCTCTCCACGACCGCCGGTACATACGTACCGCCGGTGTAGATGCTCTTGAACTTGACCGGATCCTCCATACCGACCCGGAGGAAGCCGACGCCGCTCTCTTTGTTGGTGATGTACTGCGCCTCAGGTGTGCCGATCACCGCCTTCGATTCGGCAGAACTGGTGGTACGCAGCGCGATTCGGTATGTCAGGTTGGGCTCCAGCTTGTCGATGCGGGCACCGCCGGTGTTGAGCGACTGCGTCGCCAACAGCAGATGCACCCGCAGCGATCGGCCGACACGGCAGATGCGGTCGAATAGGGCAATGAAATCCGGGTGGTTCTGCAGCAACTCGGCGAACTCGTCGACCACCACGAAAAGCGTTGGCAGCGGGGCCAAATCGGCTCCGCGCTCCCGGTACTTCTCGTATTCGGCGACGCCCGACAACGCACCGGCCGCGCCGACCTGAATACCGGCCTGACGCAGGATGTTCTGTCGACGGTCCAGCTCACCGGTGAGCACCTCGCCCATACGGCTGACGAGTTCGGCTTCCTCTTCCATGTTGGTGACGACCGCCGCCGTGTGCGGCAGGTTCTCCATGCCCAGGAAGGTCGAACCGCCCTTGAAGTCGGTCAGCAGCAGGTTGATCTGATCCGGGTGGTGCGTCGCCACCAACGAAAGGATCAGGGTACGAAGGAATTCCGACTTACCGGAACCCGTCGTACCGATCAGCATGCCGTGCGGGCCGGCACCGAATTCGGCGCCTTCCTTGATATCGAGATGCATGATCTCGCCGTTCTTGAGCTGATGGCCGAACGGAATCCGCAACCGGTCCTGGTCCGTGTCCGAGTACATCCGCCAGCGCCGCGGCGTGACCTCCTCGACGCTGCGCGCACCGACCAGGTGGTGCCACTCGCTCGACACCTTCTTCTGGACGCGGGTGCCCTTGTCGATGATTGTGCCGGTGATGGACCACCCCGCGAGCTTGCGCGCCAAGCGGCCGGCCGATGTCGGGGTGACCGAGTCGGTCACGGTGGTCACCTCGCGCCACGGCTGGTTCGCAGCCCGGTCCTCGCACGAGCCGTCGGGGTTGACCTTGATGCGGTATCCGGACTTGTGGTTGCCCTTGGTGATGACGGTGACGCCCGCGCGGCCGTCGACCGGGAAGCCGGCTTTGCCGCCGGTCAGGTCGACAACCAGCACATAGGGCCCGGAAGGAGGCGCGTCGGCGCTGTGCGGACCGCGCGCCGTCAGGTCGGCCAGCCCGTCCGACTTGGTGAAGACCAGGCGCTTGGGTCCGGCGTCGTCGAACTCGGTCTGGCTCTGCACATGCGGCAGCCACTTGAGCCACGCCCAGTCGGGATCGTCGAGGTCGTCCATGAGGACCCGGATCTGCAGCAGGTCCGGCGGATGGAAGACCGCCAGGTGACAGATCATGGCGGCGAGCAGACCGCGCGACCCTTCCGGATCACCACCGATCGCGATGGTCGGGTAGCTCTTGAGGATCACCAGCTTCGGGCAATCGTGCACGAGACCGTGGGTGCGCAGGAACTTCGTCACCCACATGTGGCTGACCGGTTCCAGGTGGGCCTGGGGTGCCGCCATCGGGCCCGCGAGGTCCGAGCCGATGTTCGGCTTGAGCAACCGGTCCACCGCAGCCTGCGCGCCGATACCGATGCGGGTGCCCATGAAGAAGTCGGCGTTGTTGCCGCTGACGCTGCGCGACCACTGCCGCTGGGTGCCGACGATGGACAGCAGATCCTCGGGATGCGGTGCGTGATAACTGAAGAACGTCACCTGGGCGTCCGCCGACGACGTCACGCGCGTGCGCAGGCCGGCAAGGTACCGCAGGTACTCCTTGCGGTCCTCGTTGATCTCCGGCACCTTCTTGCCGCCGCCACCACCGCTGGACATGTAGCCGACGGTGCCCATGATCATCATCAGCGGCATCATCAGCATGTACGGCGACAGCTGGCGGACGCCGGTGAAGATCATGATCGCGATCATTCCGAGCATGCCGCCGCCCATGACGTACGGCATCGCCTTCTGCATACCGGACGCAGGGATCTCGATGCCCAGGTCGTCCGGCGGGGTCACGTTGATCTCACCCGGGGTCAGGCGCGGGCCCCGCTTCATCGACGGGGTGAACTTCTTGGTCGTCATGACGCCCCTCCTGGACGGACCGTCGTGGGTGCCGAATCGTCTCCGCCAGCGACCTTGCGCGGCTTCGGATCCGACGGCAGTGTGTCGTGCTCGAGCAGCGCCGCCTCCTTCGACAGCACCGGACCTTCCATCAGTAGACCCACCACTTGCCACGGCGCCGTGGAAGCGGCACTGAGGCCGAGCGCCTTGGCGGTGTCGTCATTGGCGATCCCGTACCGGACACCCTGAGCGTCGACGTAGTACTTGGCCTCGCCGTACCTCGGATCGGGGGACTGCAACCGGATGTACTGGCCGCCGTCGATATAGATGGTCGCATCGCCGCTGATCTGTTTGATGCCGTTGCCCATCGAGCTCGCCGGGATGGGTAGGTGCCGGCCGACGATCACCGTGGTCTTGGCGCCCTGGTCGCCGGCTTCACGCTGCCATGACCAGCACACGGTCGGATCGTCCTGCGGCAGCAGCATGGTCATGGGCTTGGCCGGCAGCGGCGAGGTGTAGGTCTGCTCGGGGATCTTGGCGACGACGCTGGATTCCACCGACGGCGGCGAGATCAGTCCGTACGAGTTCGTGGCCCGCAGGGCGGCCGCGGTGGTGTCGTTGACCTTCGCGACACCGTCCGGCAGCACCACATACTGCTGCTTGCTGTTGTCGGTGACGGTCTGGAACACCGTGCCGTTCACCAGATTCGGCGGCAGACCGACGGTGTTGGGCGCGCCGGCGGCCGGGATCGGGGCCAGGGCCCAGGGACCGACGTTCGGCAACGCGTTGAACAGGCCGGTCGAGATGGGCGCCGACTTCGAACCGACCGGAATCCCGACGGCCGAGGTGAGCGCGCGGTCGGCCAGGTCGATCGAATGCCGACCGTCCCGGGTGATCAGCCACGTCTTGTCCTGGTACTTGACCAGCACGCCCTGGTCCGGGCGGATGGGCGCGACGCCGCCGCTGAGGACCACCGGCTCGACGAGCACCGAGGTCTCGACGGTCGGGGTGACGCTCTCGGGCTTGGTGACGGTGTCGCACACCGACCAGGTGCCCGACGTGCCGTCCACCGGCGTCGCGTAGGGCGCGCCGGGGATACCGATCGGTTGGCCCTTCGACATCTTGGCGAGTTCGGCAGGTTTGACGACCTGTGGTTCACCGGTGTGGCCGAGAACGAGCCGGGCCGAGGTCAGGTTGTAGACGGGACGGATCTGCTGTGTCCCAGGCATGACGGCGTACAGCTGATTGGTGCTGCGGTCGACGAGGAGTGTGTCCTCGCCACGCTTGCCCTGTGGTTTGAAGTAGGCCATCATCGCCGCGCCGAGACAGACGAGCACCGCGACGACGATGCCCGCCGACACCGACCGGCTGTAGAACTGCAGCGGGTCGTCGAACATCCGGGTGTCGCGCCGCACTATGGCGTGCTCGACGCGGCGGAGCAGGAAGCGCCAGCCGCTGACCTGAACCTTGGTGGTGAGCCGGAAATCTGCCATCGGTTATTCGCCGATGTTCAGTCGCCGGTGCACCCCGCCGATCGCGGAAGCCATGTCGTCGCCGGTGATCTCACTGAGCGCTTCGACACCGAGGCTCTCGATGTCCATGGAACGCGCCAGGCGCATGTCGCGGGCCTGCTCACCGGCCTCGACCAGCTGGCGCGCGTAACGGCCGTTACCCGCGATGTCGATGGCCGGCTTGCCGTTCAGCTGATGCTGGTACAGCGTCGTCGCCGCTTCCAGCACCTGCTTGGCCGCCTCGTCGTTGATCAGCGAATCATTGCTCTTGGCAATGACTTTCGCGATCTCGACGATCTCCTCGGGGGAGTAGGACTCGAACTCGATACGGGTGGCGAACCGGGACCGCAGACCGTCGTTCGCTTCCAGGAGCCGATCGATGTCCGAGCTGTACCCCGCGATGATGACGACCAGCCGGTCGCGGTCGTTCTCCATGCGGGCCAGCAGGGTGTCGATGGCCTCGGAACCGAAGGCGTCGCCGCCCTGCAACCCGTCCTGGATCAGCGTGTAGGCCTCGTCGATGAAGAGCACACCCCCCAGGGCCCGGTCGATGACCTTCGACGTCTTCACCGCGGTGTGGCCCAGGTACTCACCGACGAAGTCCTTGCGGGACGTCTCGACCAGCTTGGGCTCGGAGATGACGCCGAGGCCGGCCAGGATGTTCGCGACCACGCGCGCGATGGTGGTCTTGCCGGTTCCCGGCGGCCCGGTGAAGATCATGTGCTTGGACTGCTGCGCCACCTTCATGCCGCGCGCAGCCCGGATTTTCGCCATTTGCGTTGCGGCGCGGTAGGTCTCGATCTGCTCCTTGACCTTGGCCAGGCCGATCTGCCGGTCCAGTTCGGCCTGCGCATCGGTGAGCATCTTGTCGCGCGCCGAGGTGTCGGCCACGACGCTGTCCGGATCCCACTTGTCCGAGCGGGCGGCGATCTTCTCCGACGTCGTGGTCTGCAGCTTGTAGTTCGGATCACGAAGCGCCGCAGTGACTTTCGGCTCCGGGAAGTTGGCCTGCAGCCACTCCAGCAGGCGCCGGGCGCCCTCCTCGTTGCCCTGATCCCGGAACGTCATGGCCAGGTACCAGGCGATCGGCCGGCCGCACGCCGTGCCCGCCGGCGACTCGTTGGCCTCGGTCAGCTTGTCCTTCGCCTCGGTGAACAGTCCGAGGTTGGCCGCGGCGACACCACGGGCCACCCCGGCCGCGCCGGCCAGGAAGGCGTCCGGCCAGCTCTCCGAACCGCGCAGCACCTCCATGACGTCGGTCCAGCGCTGGCCGCCGGTGTAGATGACAGCCTTGACCCACGCCACCAGGTGCTCGGAACCACCGACCGCGGCGCTCTCGACGGCTTCCAGTGCGTCGGCGTAGTTTCCCTCGGCGGCCTCGTTGACCGCGAACGCCAGCGTGAGCGCCAGCGGAGAGTTCACCGGGTAGGTGATGTCGCCGAGGTCGCCGCCGATCCGCACCCGTGCGTTGACCTGCGCCAGTGACACCTCGGCCTGTCCGGCGAGCATGCCGAGGTTGCCGCGCGAGTACCAGGCCCGGAACAGCGTCGTCCGGTCGGCGTCGCCGCACCGGATGCGCCCGATCCACGCGTCGCACGCGGTCTCGTCGGCCGAGGTGATCTCGGTGAACAGCTGCATCGAACGCGCCGGCGCGGTATCCAGCATGCCGACGGCGTTGTTGAACATGGCGGCGAGTTGGTCACTCATGTGCGTCTACTTCCCCTGAATATCTGCTGGCAAAGATGTGGGCGCGGGTCGCGGCGGCCTCTTCGGGCGACGGCAGGTCGAGATTGCGCGACAAGAAATCCTTGGCCTCGGCGCGGTCGTGGCCCAGTTCCCGAAGTCCCGAGTACATGACGTCGTACTGCGCTGACCTGCCGTCCTGACGGGCCAGTCCGGCGATCACGAGAACTTCCTCCGCCAGTTCCGCTTCCGTCATGGCGATGACGCTGGGGGCAAGCCGGACCCGGTGGATCCGGCCGTCCATGAGGGCCGTGACGGTCACCGTCTGCGGCGGGTTCGCGACCGTGTACCCGAACGGGACGGGCTCGTGATCGACGGACGGCGCGTCGTCCTCGGTGCCGACGGCGGCAGGGGTGAACACGTCGTCGTCGGCGTAGAGGTAGTCGAGCGCGCCGCCGAGATCGTCGTCCGAGTCGTCGTCCGGATGCTCACCCGGTTCGTCGTCATCGAACCCGTCATCCTGATGGGCCGCCAACGTCAGTCCTGGTAGTCGTCGGCGGCGGCGCCCGCGGAGGGCGTGTCGAACCAAGACCGCGACGGCAGGAACTCCAACAGCCCTTGCAGGGCGCGTTCCAGGTTCTCGTCGGTGCCGGCCAGGAAGCTGCCGTACAACTCGCCGCTGACCTTCCGCGGCAGGGATACGATGCGGCCCAGCCTGGAGTCGAGCACGCCGGCGGCCACATCGGCCTGGCTGTAGGTGCCGCCCTCGTGCCGCTCGTTGGCGGTCAGTTCGACCCACGAGTCGGGGTTGCCGATGAGTTCGGAATACGTCCGTGCCGAGCTCAGGCTGATGCCGAACTGGGTCAGCTGGTCGGGCGTGCGGGAGTCGGCGAGACGGCTGGACGACGCGGTCAGCGGCTCGACGTTGGCCGGGTTGGCCGAGCCGAGCACGGCGTTGACCATGCCGGCCAGGCCGACCTGCGGAGCAACCCGCTGCACGACCAGCATCTCGCCGTCACGGGCCGCGACGACATGCCGTTCGCCCTTGCGACAGACCACGAAGCGCAGCATCTTCCCGCCGACGTCGCGGCGCCACCAGCGACCCTCGATGGTGCGGTCGGCGCGGCTGAGGGTGTCGACCATCGCGGCCACTTCCGGATGCGGGTTCCCGTACAGGTCGAGGACGCCCTGCGCCGTCAGGTCGCGGCGCACCTGCTCCCAGACGATGTTCCGCAGGTCCAGTTGGGGGATGTTCGGCCGGATGCCGAGGCTCGTCGGGAAATCCATGAGACCGAGCTTGTCGGCGATGACGAGCATGCCGTCGATCGTGACCTCAACGGCGATGACGTCGTCGATACCGCCCGAGGCGGTACTGGCCGCGGTGTACGGGCCGGTCACGACAACCCCTCCGACCCCGACGACCCGGCATTACGCCTGGTGCGTGTGTCCACCCGCTGCATCTCGGCTCCACCCCCTGTCCCAGCGCTGGGCGCCGGGCATCGCTGTCCTCCGTGACCATCTTGGTACGCCACCTCACGGACGGCAGGCCGATGGCCAAACTCCTACGCGAGTCACGGCATCTGACCTGCGCGGGCGGCCCCACACCACCCCCACAGCGCTTCCCCACAACCCGCATCGAGCCTACCAGCGGGTCTGGCGACCGGTCCGCACCAATTCGGTCGCGCGACGCACCGGTCGGCGGCATCCGCCGCGTGCCGAAACACATTCGTGGTCAATGAATTTGACGATGCCTGGGCTGGCCTGACCGCGACAGCGGCCGAATGGCCGACAACGGCATTGGGCCCAGCCATGCAACTGTCGGCGCCGACGTGGTCGATACTGGGATGGCATCTGCGTCTTGGCACCTGCGTCGAGCGAACCGAGGAGAGAAAGCGCGTATTCGGTGACTGACCACTTCGAACCGCAGCACAACCCCCCGGAGAGCGCTTTTGCCGGACATCCCGTGAATACGCCGCCGGCCTGGCCCCGCGTGAATCCGCCCGCGAACAACACCGGCATGCAGCACACCGAACCGCTGCAGCGCCGGAGCGGCTACCCCCCGCAGCCCGGTCCGATGCAGCCCGGTCCGATGCAGCCGGGACCTCATCCTCATCAGCCGTGGCCGCACGGTCCCCAAGGCCAGTTCACGCCGCCCGGGTCGTACGCGGATGCCATCCGCCGCGACGACCTGCTCCGGACCCGCAGGCCCGAGCCCGGTCGTGGCTGGCGCAAGACGCTGTTCAAGGCGACGTTCGGGCTGGTGAACCTCGGTCCGTCACCCGACGAGATCCAGGAGGCCCACCAGATCAACCGGATCCGGTCGGCACTGTCGGGCCACTACAAGGTCGGCGTCATGGGCAAGGGCGGCGTCGGCAAGACGACGGTGTCGGCCTCGCTCGGATCGCTGTTTGCCGAGCTCCGGCAGGAGGACCGGGTGGTGGCCGTCGACGCCGACACCGCGTTCGGCAAGCTCGGCAGCCGCGTCGACCCCAAGGCCCTGAGCTCGTACTGGGAATTGGCTTCGGACCAGCACCTGGAGAGTTTCGCCGATATCCGCAACCGGGTCGGCAGCAATGCCGCCGGGTTGTTCGTGCTGGCCGGTGAGGCGAGCCCGGCCCGCCGCCGGGTGCTCGATCCCGCGGTCTACCGGGAGGCCGCTTCCCGGCTGGATCGTCACTTCACCATCTCGATCATCGACTGCAGCTCCACGATGGACAGCCCCGTCACCCAGGAGGTGCTGCGGGATCTGGACGCGCTCATCGTGGTTTCGTCGCCCTGGGTCGACGGCGCCGGCGCGGCGGGGCAGACGCTGGACTGGCTGGCCGCACATGGCCTCAACGGTCTGCTGCAGCGAACTGTGGTGGTACTCAACGATTCCGACGGGCACGCCGACAAGCGGACCCGCTCGGTCCTGGCCCAGCAGTTCGCCGGGCAGGGACAGGCTGTCGTCGAGGTCCCGTTCGACGGGCACCTGCGACCGGGCGGTGTCATCACCGGCACCCGGGAAATGGCACCGGCGACGCGGCGCAAGTTCATCGAGATCGCCGCCGTGCTCGCCGCGAACTTTCCCACCAGCGACGACCGGCACCGCGAGCGCTCCTGACGCTCGCGGCAGCTAGACGAGCTGCAGGAGCAGCTTTTCGACCAGCTGCTTGTCCTGATCAGACACCGCTGCTTCGGCTTCGGCGCCGACCACGACCGCCTCGGGCACGCCGGCGGCGAGGGCGGTCTCCTGGATGGTCAGGTTGGCGCCGCGGCGAGCCGCATACAGCCGCTGCCCCAGCGTCGCGGTGGGGGCTTTGGCGCCGAGCAACGTCAGCTCGTCGATCCGCGCGCGCACGAGCCCCAGTGCCTTGATCAGCGGCGGCGATACCGGCCCGAGCCGGGCGGCGCTGGCGGCGACGGCTTCGAGTTGCCGCAGGTCGGACAGGATCTGCGTGACCCACGGCGTGAACTCGGAGTCCTCGATCGCCGGCAGAGCATCGGCCGTGGCACCCAACGTGTTCACCGCCGCGACGACGGCCTGCGCGATCAGCGGAACCTCACCGGCGTTGGCCAATGGCGGGGCGGGTGCGGCCTGCGCTTGGGGTGTCACCAGCGCCTGCGTCGGGACGGGCTCGCCACTGCGGATCCGTGCGATGGTTCCGGGCGGCCACTGCAACACCTCTTCGAGGCGCAGGCGCGTCCGCTCCCGCGGCCAGCTACGGCCTTTTTCGAAGGAGATCAGCGCTCCGGCGTTGATGATGCCGTCGGCCGCCAGACTGCGTTGGCTGATATCGAGTTCGCGCCGACGGGCCGCAGCGGCCGCCCCGGCGCGCTCCATTCCGGGATCGACTGCAGACAGGGCGATGTACTCGGTGACGTCATCGGGATCGATGTTCGGCACCGAGGTCACCTCCCATCCTTGCGGCCCGCGCTCAACACGAAATCCGGAGCGCCGTCGGCAGTCCGGTACAGCTTAACCCGTTCCGTCCCGCATAACTATTGCGTTGACCGTCACTGAACCGTATCGGTGTGGCGCCAAACGCTTCAGTTAGACCGTACACCCCCTCCGAACGACGACTTTCACCAATGTTATTCCGGACCAATCGGATGATTTCTGCACCTCTGCAGGCCGCTGACCTGCTAATTTATCCAACGCTACGGTTTAACTGTTGCGTTACTGCAGTCTGGTGCTATAGATTCTTCTCAATCGCGACGGAACAGTCGCAGCGCAACAACAAAGGAGTACTCCGATGACCGCAATTGCCATGGACGGCCTGCCGCTCGGCGAGTGCACCCGGAGCCCGGAGCAGTGGACGACGATCGCCAGCGAAGAGGCCAAGAGCCTCTGCCGGCAGTGCCCGCGCCGCTGGGCCTGCGCGCGTGACGCCGTCGAACTGCCCCGCGCCGAAGGTCTCTGGGCCGGCATCGTCATCCCGGCCGACGAGGGTCGTGGCCGGACGTTCGCGCTGAAGCAGCTGCGGTCCCTGGCCGAAGCCAACGGCTACCCGGTCCGCCGTCAGCGCCGCATCTTCCTCGAAGTCGCGTAGTACCCCGCTGCCCACGCTGCCGTTTGAGGGGGCGGCAGCGCGGGCGGCGGATTACGCACGGGGGTTAACGTGGCTTGCATGGCCACTGTGAGCACCACCGACAAGACCGGCGCACCCACTACCGTCACCGCCGAAGCCGGACGGTTCACCATCGCCGTCGACGGCAGGACCGTCGGGCTGATCGACTACCTCGACCGTGATGGCCGACGCATCTTCCCGCACACCGAAGTTCAGCCCGAATACGGCGGCCGCGGGCTGGCGACGATCCTCGTCGCCGAAGCCCTGGACGCCACTCGCGCCGCGGGGCTGCGCATCGTCCCGGCATGCTCGATGGTCAGCGGGTACATCGCCAAGCATCCCGAGTACGCGCCATTGGTCGACCCGGCCTGAGTGGTTTGGGCGCGCTCCGTATCGGAGAGTGATACGGGGCGCGCCGAGATCACTGCTGGCCCAGGTACTGCGCGGTCGAGCCGCTGATCGGCATGTCGGGCATGCCCAGCTTGCGGTGATCCCAGCTGCGCAGTCGGCTCGGCACGACGCGGACCGCGACGCGGTTGTTCATCATCTGGTCGACGAACGGGCGCATCTCGTCGGTGTAGGGACCGGTGTAGCGCTCCCACACGCTGATGCCGACCCGCAGGCAGGTATCGGGGTCCTCGACGATCTCGGCGGTGCCGTCGATCGAAACTCCGCGCAGCGTGCCGTAGGTGTCGCCGTCCTCGATCATCACGGTGATGGTCGAGTCCCGGCGCAGGTTGACCGCCTTCTGCGACTTGGCCTTGGTCTCGAACCAGATTTCGCCATCGAGCACGGCGTACCACATGGCCACCAGGTGCGGCCGGCCATCAGCCAGGACGGTGGCCATGGTCGCGGTCCGGCTGCGATCGATGAACTCGACGATCTCGTCGTCGGTCATGACGATCTTCTTGCGCTCGTTCTGTCCCACGCTCTTATGCCTATCAGGCGGCGGCAGCGAGCTTTTACTCGGCCCGCAGCGCCGCGATCGCGGGGCCGAACATCGTCGCCTTGATGGCCGCCATGGTCTGGGAATCCTTGCCCGCCACCGGAATCACGAGTTCCACCGCAGCGGGTACCACCGCGTCCTCGGCTGCGGCGACTTCGACCAGTCCGTACTTGGCGGCGTCGTCACCACCGAACCGCCGGCCCGTGGTCATCGACGCGATCGCGGCCTGGGGAGTCAGCTTGGCCTGGATCAGTGCGGCCATGCCCGGGGTGAAGGGAATCCGGATGTCGACCTCAGGGAAACAGAAGAACCCGCGGTCCGAGCGCATGGTCCGGTAGTCGTGGGCCATCGCGAGCATGGCACCGGCGCCGAACGCGTGTCCGTTGACCGCGGCGGCCGTCGGGATCGGCAGCGTGAGAACCCGGGCGAAGAGCGCGTGGACCCGCCCGACGTACGACTGCATCTGGTCGCCGTGCGCCATCAGCCAGTCGAGATCCAGCCCGTTGGAGTAGAACTTCCCGGCGCCGGTGGTGACGAGCCCCTGCGCGCCGCCCGCGACGAGATCGTCGATGGCGGCGTTGACGTCGTCGAGGAAGCCGAGCGAGAAGCGGTTCTCGTCATCGCCGAGATTGAGGACGGCGATCTTGTCCTGGTAGCTGACGGTGATGGTCATGGTTGTTTCCTCCTGGTTGGGGTGGGTTCGACGGCAACGACGGCACGGACGGCTGCGGTCAGCCGATCACGGGCCCAGTTGTTGCTGATTCTGTTGCGGGACAGGATGATTGCGGTGGGCAGGTCCACGATGCACACCGTGACGGCATCGACCGCCGCGCCATCGCGGCGGTTCCACAGGTGCGATGACAGCCGCACCATGAGGTCGATGAGCTGGCGGTCGAGGTCTTTGAGTTCGGCCGCGAGCGACGCCGGCAGGTCGGGACCGAGCAGTTGGTCGCGCTGCACCCGCCACACCAGTTGGGCCGACTGCCGCTGGCGTTCGTAGAACACCGCGGGTGCTTGCGCGGCGGCGACGACGGCGTCCACCGGATCGGCGGCGTTGTCGGCCAGGGCGGCGTCGACCAATTCTGTTTGTACGTCGAGGAATCGGCGGGCGGCCCGCAGCCAGGTGCGGGCGACGAGCTCGGTTCGCGAGCCGAAGTTGTGATAGATCGCGCCGTTGGAGACACCGGCCGCGGCGGCCACCGAACGGGTGGTGACGCCGGCCGGCCCGGCCTCGACGGCCAGCGATTCGGCAGCGTCGAGCACCGAGTCGAGGTCATAGATACGCGGCCGGGGCACCGACCCACAGTAACAGAGCAATTGCTCCGTTACTGTGCAGCGGGTCGCGGCCCGTTACGGCGGATAGATCTGCTTGATGGACCCGTCGGCGTTGGCCTGGATGTATCCGGTGCCCGGCGCTGTGGAGTGAATAGCGAGGCCCAGTCCACCGCCCTCTTCGCCTTCGATGATCAGATACAGCGGCGACCCGGGCTCCGCGCCCATCTGCTGCGGTGCGCCGGTCATGGTGGCAGCCACAGCCTGGGTGTTGATGGCGCCCAGATCAGCCAACACATCGAACGAACTGGTGGAGGTGTCCGAACCCCACTTGTTCCAGCTGCCGCCGCGGTACATGAAGCTCTGGTCGACGTGCTTGTTGGTGGGAGAGACGCGATCCATGATCGCGTAGTCGGGGTAGACCACGAGCTTGAATCCCATGGTGTCGCCGAACTTCGCCTTGATGGTCCCGATCAGGTTGGTCAGGCCGTCGGCGGTCTGCAACTGGCTCGGTCCCGCGGGCGTCGACGCGGCGGTGGAGGCAGGGGTGGGGATGCCACCGGTCGGGTATTGAACTGTGCCGCCGGGCCCGGTGGGCATCGACGGAAACAGTTGCGCGCTAGGGTTATTCGTCGCCTGGGGCTGGTCACCCGAACCGCTGCCGGACCACATCACGTAGGCGATACCGGCGCCTCCGAGGACGACCATGGTGACCAATGTCGCGACGATCACCACCGCCGAGTTGCGCCACCACGACTGGGCCGGTTGGTTATTCGTCATCTGGGGCGGCGCCCACTGTGCGGATCCGGCACCCAGACCCTGCGCCGGGGTCGCGTACTGAGTGTGCGCGTGCGCGGGATAGGAGTCGGGGCCGGTCGGCGGGTAGGAAACCGACGGGGCGGACCACGCCGACGACGGCGTCTGCTGAGCAGGCTGACCGAACTGCGTCGGTCCGGACAATGCGGCACGGGCGGCGCCCGCCAGGTCTTTCGTCGTGGCATACCGCAGTTCGGGATCCTTGGCCATACCGGTGGCGATGACCTGATCCATATATGCCGAAATTCCCGGCCGCATGGTCGACGGCCGTGGCGGATCCGAATAGAGGTGGCTGGTGATCTGCCGCTCCATGCTGTCGCCCGGAAACGGTGGGGCGCCGACCAGACATTCGTGCAACACGCACGTCAGCGCGTAGATGTCGGAACGCGCGTCGCACCGGTCGCTGGTGAATCGCTCGGGTGCCATGTAGGCGACGGTGCCGATGGTGGCGCCGGTGTGCGTCAGCTTGGTCTCGCCGGCGGCGCGGGCGATGCCGAAGTCGATGAGGTACGCGAAATCGTCTGGGGTGACGAGGATGTTGGCGGGTTTCACGTCGCGGTGCACCAGTCCGACGCCGTGCGCGGCACCGAGCGCGGCAGCGATCTGCTCGACGATCGAGACGGCGCGCTCGGGCGCCAGCGGACCGTCGGCCAACAGCTCCTGGACGGTCTTGCCGTCGATCAGGCGCATCGTCACGAAAAGGCGGTCGTCAATCTCACCGAAATCGTGGATCGGCACAACGTGCGGTTCATCGAGCCCGGCTGCAGCGTGTGCCTCCCTGCGGAACCGCACCTGGTACTGCTCGTCGTCGGCGAACGTCGGAGGCAGCACCTTCATCGCGACGACGCGCTTCATGGTGGTGTCGTAGGCCTTCCAGACCTCACCCATGCCGCCACGACCGAGCAGCTCAATCAGCCGGTACCGGCCGAACGGTGTCCCTTCCACCGGCTAACCATAAGACAGGCCTGGCTGCCGTACCCGGCTGATGCGAGGGTTACGCGCGCACCCTGCGGCGATAGGTGACCTTGTCGAATTCCCGGCCGTGTTCGTCGACCGCGGTCACGTCCATTTCGCTCAGCAACTGTCCGGGCCGGACGTCGACGCGGATGAAGGCGTAGTTGCGGAAACGCACCCGCGACCAGCCGACCGCCTCGGCTTTCTTCTTGCCGTCGGACGTCCAGACATAGCTGTTCGGGACGAAGGTGTCGGGGGCTTCGTGGCCGCGGTAGCTCTCGGGCTCACCCGGCTGGAAGCCGTATCGCGGCCGGCCGGCACAGCCCACGGTGTAGTAGACGGTGCCGTCGGTCTCCGCCTCGACGGTCGAGTTGTCCCCGGCGACCTTGGTGGGGCGGTCGGCGCGGATCGGATCGGTGCGCTCGTAGACGTGGTTGTGTCCCTGCAGCACGAGGTCAACCGAATAGCGGTCGAACAGCTCGCACCAGGCCGCCCGCACGCCACCGTCGCTGGCGTGCGAGTCGGTGGTCGAGTACGCACAGTGGTGGAAGAAGCAGACGATGAAATCGATGTCGGGATCAGCGCGGTATGCGGACAGGGTGCGCTCGACCCAGGAGTTCTGACTGCCGTCGGAATAGCCGGTGTTGGAACGGATTTCGAAGCTGACATCGTTCGCGTCCAGCGACAGGACGGCGACGTTGCCGTACGTGAACGAATAGACCGACGGGCAGGCGGCCGGGCCGTTGTCCGGAAAGTCCATGCGCGCCAGGTGACCGCCGTAACCGTGACTCGGGTACGAAGCCTCCATGTCGTGGTTACCGGTCGCGAACATCCACGGCGTGCTCGCCGCGCTGGCCTCGATCGAGCTCAGGTAGACGTCCCAGACGAACGGGTTGTACTTGTCGAAGCCGGGCGCGGCCTTGCCCCCGGACGGAACGAACGACAGCGGCTTGCCACCGCCGGATGGGTCGGCGTAGGCGATATCTCCGGCCAGTAGGTGGAATTCGGGTTTGGACGCGACGATCTGGTTGAACACGTTGGCGGTGTGCGGGACGTCTGGCTCGTTGTCCGGTTTGTAGTAGCTGTCGTCGTAGTCGCCGCGCTTGAGGCCGACGGGATGCGCCGGTGTCTCGTCGGTGCCCTGGTCGCCCATCATGGTGAACCGGAACGGCGCCAACGCCTTTCGCGCGCTGGGCATCGCCGTCTTCGCCGACCGCACGTCGCTGACGAAGCCGTCCTCGGTGCGCCACCGGTAGAAGTGCGCGGTGCCGCCGGGCAGACCGTCGACCGGAACGTGCGCGTAGAACTGCTCGGCAGCCAGCACGCCGCGGTCGCTGGTGGGAATCTGCGTGACGAGGTTGCGGACCTCGGCTTCGATGGTCGCGCCCAGCTGATCGGTGGGACCGTGGTCGACGAACACCTTGGTGCTGCCGGGATTTCGCGACAGCTGTGCGGCCAGCCGGAGCTGTTCGGTGGCGTCACCGCCGAAGCCGACGCGTCGGTTGGCCACACTCAGCGGCGCATCCTGCGCGTAGGCGCGGCGCCCGAACGGCGCCAGGCCCAGGGCCGCGACCGCAGCCGCGGCCGCCGATCCGCGAAGAAAATTCCGTCGCGATACGCGGTGCCGGCGCAGGTACTGCTGATGCCAGTCGTACTGCTCTGCGATGGTCATGGTCGTCGACAAGTCGGCGGAGATGCCCGTGTCCGGGATTTCACCGGCGGCGGTCAGTCGGGTCGTACGCACCCGTCGATCGTGGCGCAGCATGGCCCGTCCCGCGAGTCCGACACCCGAATCAGGGTCGAAGTTCAGCCGGGGTTCACAGAACGGCGATCGACGCCGGCCGGACGCGGACCTCGACCCGCGTCACCGGCCCACACTGACGCTCAAGTGATCTGAAAAGTCTTTGGCTGTCCCGAACTCTTTCTCAGCAACGCCTCAGTTGGCGACGGCACGGTGGAGACATCAAGCGCGAGCACGCATGTCTTACCGACGTTTCGAGAAAGTAGTCAACGCCAATGAGACACCCGTCAGAACAGCCAACCCCGGACAACCAGCACCTCTGGTCGCGGCAGTATGCCACTGAGCAGGAGAAACTGGTCCAGTGGAGCAGTGACCGTTACCGGCGCCCCCACGTTTCGGACGAGCACACTCAGCCGCTGCGGACTCCGTACGGGCCGCCGCAGCAGTACCCCGCCACGGCAGTGCCGCCGGCACCAGCGAAGCGATCCCGCTCCGGGCTGCTGGCTTTCGGTATCGCCGCGGTAGCCATCGCGGCAGGCGCGGCAGGCACCATGGCCGCGGTCGATCACTACGGCAGCATGGCGCCGGCGGCGCAGGTTCCGCTCGCCGCCGGAGTTCAGAACCGCACGGTGCCCGCGGCTTCCGCGCCGGCACCGGCGGCCCCGGCCGGTTCCGTCGAGGCAGTGTCGGCCAAGGTGCTGCCGAGCGTCGTGAAACTGCAAGTCCAGACCGGCCAACAGGGCGGCGAGGGGTCGGGCATCGTCCTCACCGCGGACGGCCTGATCCTGACCAACAACCACGTCATCGCCGAGGCCAACCAGACTGCCGCGGCACAGGATTCGCTGCCCCGCAGCCTGAGCCCCGGTGGCGGCCTGCCGCGCGGCATGACGGGCGGCGGTCAGACCAAGGCCACCGTCACGCTCTCCGACGGCCGCACGGTGCCCTTCACCGTGGTGGGCGCCGATCCGGCCGACGACATCGCGGTTGTCAAGGCCCAAGGCGTGTCGGACCTGACCCCGATCAGCATCGGGTCCTCAAAGGATCTGCGCGTCGGACAGAACGTCGTGGCCATCGGCTCGCCGCTGGGCTTGCAGGGCACCGTGACCACGGGGATCATCAGCTCGCTGAACCGTCCGGTGAGCACCGGTGACGAGCAGACCGGACAGCAGTCCGTGATGAGCGCCATCCAGACCGACGCCGCGATCAACCCCGGCAACTCCGGTGGTGCGCTCGTCGACATGAACGGCAACCTGATCGGCGTGAACTCGGCGATCGCATCGCTCGGTGGTGGCCCGGATTCAGGTGGCTCCCAGCCTGGTTCGATCGGCCTCGGCTTCGCCATCCCGGTCGATCAGGCCAAGCGCATTGCCGACCAACTGATTTCGACCGGCACCGTCCAGCACGCCTCGTTGGGCGTCCAGCTGGCCGCGAATGCCAAGGCCCAGGGCGCGGCGGTGGCCGGTGTCGTCGCCGACGGTCCTGCTGCCGCAGCGGGCCTGGACAAGGGCGCCGTGATCACCAAGGTCGACAACCAGCCGATCGACAGTCCTGAGGCGCTCGTCGCGGCGATCCGGTCCAAGGCGCCCGGTGACAGCGTCACCGTGACCTACGCCGACCCCTCCGGAGCAGAGCACACTGCGGCGGTGACTTTGGGGCAGACGGAAGCCTAGGCCGGCCAGCCCGTCCTGTCCCCGCATCCCTGTGAGGGTTGGGTACGCGGAACCCGAGATACGCGTACCCAACCCTCACAGGCGTATTCGGGCGGTGCGGCGCCAAGCGGATTCCAATCGCGCCGTCCTACCCTCTCCGTGCCGACATTTCCGGAGGGGCCATGCGCGTCGAGTACATCGTGGTGCTGATCGCCGTCATCGTGATCGTGGATATCGCCGTTCTCGTTGCGCTACTGCGCAAGCGCCGCACCCGGGCCACGTCTTCCGACGCGGCGACAACCATCGCGACAGAACTCGGCGCCGACGTACCCAAGAAATCCGCCGCACCGGTACTGGCGAAAGCCTTCCTGGCGGTCGGGCTGTCACTGGCTGTCGCGGCGGGCATCTCTGCAGCGTTTGTCGCCCAATCGAATTCGTCCGACAGTCACGCCGACGGCACCGTCGTCGAGCTGGTCCCCAGCGGCAGCGGCAGCAGCCCGCGGTACCGGGCGCGCGTCGAATTCGCCACCTCTGGTGGCACCCGCGTCCGCTTCCTCAGCTCGATCAGCAGCAATCCGCCACCGGCCAGGCTCGGCGACCATGTCGACGTGAGGTACCGCCCCGACAACCCACATGACGCCACGATCAACACCTACTGGCAGGTGTGGTTCCTGCCGACCCTGCTCGGCATCATCGGCGCCCCGTTCCTGCTGGTAGGCACCGGATTCGGGATCGTGAGCCGGGCGGGCCGCAAGCGCGGCCCGGAAATCCTCTGAACTGACCGGTCCGCCAGCAGATTGACAGGCTCATCTGGGATGCCGCAGGTCACGCGCGGATGTATCGTCTCCCCAGTTCCGAATTTGCTGTGAATCGGGGGACATGGTCCAGTACTACCTCTCGGGTGCAGTAGCCGCCCGGGTAGACGGCACGCCGGCGGCGCTCGGCGGCCCGAAGCAACGGTGCGTACTGGCTGTGCTATTGGCCAATCACGGCACGGTGGTCAGCATCGACCGCCTGATCGACGCCGTCTGGGGCGACGAAGCACCGCCGAAGGCGCTGGCCTCGGTGCGCTCCTACGTGGCCAATCTCCGTCGCGTCCTCGACCCCGGCGCCGAACTGGGGCACGACCAGACCGCCGAGACCCGCCGGGCCGACGGCCAGAGCCAACGGCTCGCCTCCCATCCCCACGGCTACCAGTTGAACCTGCTCGCCGGCGATTCCATCGACCTCCTCAGTTTCGAAAGCCTTGTCTCGAAAGGCCGGACGGCGCTGATCCGCCGTTCGGCCGAGGCCGCCGTCGAGATGCTGACCGAGGCGCTGTCACTCTGGCACGGAGATCCGTTCGGTGAGTTCGCTTATCACGAGTTCGCCGCACCCGAGGCCATCCGCTTCGCGGCCCTGCGGACCACTGCCATCGAGGCCCGTTTCGATGCCGCACTGCAACTCGGTGGCGGCGGCGAATTGATTCCCGAGGTCGAGGCCGCCCTGGCGGAACATCCACTGCAGGAACGGTTGTGGGGCCATCTGATGCTGGCGCTGCACCGCTCCAATCGCACCGCCGACGCCGTCCAGGCCTTCGAACGGGCCCGCACGACGCTCGACCGCGAGGTCGGTACCCGGCCCGGCGAAGGCCTGCAGACCCTCTTCGAGAAGATTCGCGACGGGGCCGCGGAACTGCGCGTCGCAACGGCTCCGCACGCGCTGAACCCCGATCCCGATCCGGCGGCACCACCGCCGTTCGTCGGCCGGGACATCGAGCTGGGTGCGGTCACCGCCGCGGTGCGCCGAGCCGCGGGCGGCGCGGGCGGGGTGACGCTCGTGACCGGCGACAGTGGCATCGGAAAGACGACCTTGGCGCAGGCCGCCGTCGACCGCGCCCGCGCAGCGGGTATCGCCGTGGCCTGGGCCGGCCACCCGAGCGGGGTGAAACTGCCGCTGCTGTGGACCTGGATCCAGTTGCTACGCCAACTGGGCGGCGAACTCGGCATCGCCGGTCGCAAGGCCGTGCTGCGCGAGGCCCCCGGCGTGGTCAACGCCCTGGTGCCCGAATGGCACGGCGACGACGACCTCAACGCCGGCAGCCGGTTCGCGCCAACGGGATTCGCCCTGGTCGAGCGGATCGTGTCGGCGCTGCGCGAGCTGTCGGGTCTCGCCCCGATGGTGCTCGTCATCGACGATCTGCAGCGGGCAGATCCCGCGTCGATCAACACACTCGTCCTGCTCGCCGAAGAATTCCCGCGCATTCCCATCCAGATCATCGGCAACTGGACGTTCTTCGGGGCCGACCGACCGATGAACCGGTCGTCCTTCGAACGCATCGTCCGGTCGAACGACACCGTCACGCTGCACCTGGACGGCATCGACTGCGCGGCCGCCGCACACCTCGTCGACGCCGTGGCCGACGGCACCGTCCCGCCCGCCGTCTCGGCACAAGTCTGGGAACAGGCCGGCGGAAACCCGTTCTACATCAAGGAACTCGCGCGAGCGCTGGACACCGACGGCGGCCCGCAACGCGGCCATCCCGCGCTGTCGGATGCGGTGGTCGGCATCGTCGGTCGGCGCCTGGGCGTACTGGACCGGCCGTGCCGTCGGGTGCTCTGCGCGGCCGCCGTCGTCGGGCCCGAATTCAACGTCGCCGACCTGGCGGACATCGTCGACCTGTCGGTCTCGACGGTGCAGAGCCGGCTGCGGCCGGCGTATCAGACCGGCCTGCTCGACGAACTGCCCGCGCGCCCGGGCGCTTACCGGTTCAGCCACGGCCTGGTGCGCGACGCGCTCATCGCGCAACTCGCGACCACCGATCGCACCAGCGTGCACGCCGCGATCGCCACCACCCGGGCAGCCACGCTGCCGACGGCCGCGTACGAACACGTCATCGCAACAGCCGACCATGCCTGGCGGGCCGGAGCCGAGCTGAATCCCGATGTGGCCCTGGGCATTCTCGAGGTCGCCATCCAGCGGGCCCTGAACCGGTCGGCATACCATGACGTCGCCGGGCTGGCCGAGCATGCCTTGCAGATCGGTGACCGGCTGCCGGCCAAACCCGAACACCTGGACCGGCAGGCCACCCTGTGGCTGCACCTCGCCGGCGCGAAGAACATCCTCGAGGGACAGGCCAGCGAATCGGCCGCGGCGGCCGTCCAGCGGGCTTTCGAGATCGGCCAGGAAGTCAAGGGCCGCAACTTCTATGGCGCCATCGCGCTGCAGTCCATGATGCTGTGCGCGCACGGCCGCATCGACGAGGTCGAGATCATCGCCATCGGCCTGCAAGACCAGTACGACAAGTCCGGTGATCCGGTGATCGGTCTCGTCAACGACTTCGTGCACATCCTGCAGTACACCCTGCGCGGCAATACCGACATGCTGATCAGCACGGGACTGCACATGATGGACAACTTTCCGCCGCCCGAGACGGTCACCGATCCGCTGCACTTCTTCCATCCCCGCGTCTACTGCTGGATGGCGATCGCCGAAGCGGTCCGCGGCGACCTGGACGCGATGCACGAATACCACCGCCGCGCGCTGCATCTCGCGCAGAGCCGCGGCGATGTGTTCAACATCCTGGCCGCCCGGCTGACCTACGTCGAATGTGCGGCGGTTCTCGGTATCACCGACGGCATCGTCGAACTGGCCGATCAGGTCGACGACGAGTTCACCGCGGCGGGCAGCCCGCAATGGGCGGCGTGCGCGCGCATCGTCCGGGTCTGGGCACAGGTCATCGGCTCGGGCGACGGCGACGCAGCCGTCGCCTTCCAGGCGTTCGACGAATACACCTGTGACGGGACCACAGTCATGAACACGCTGTTCTTGTGCCTGCTCTCCGACATCGAATTGCACCAGGGCCGGCCCGACAGCGCCCACGCACTGGTGCACCGGGCGAGCCGTCTGGCGGATGCCACGGGCGAACAAGCCTTCGCCCGTGGCATCGCGCAGCGGCTGGCGGCCCAGTCGGTCGAGCCCGCGTGAGATCAGTCCTTCACGGTCCGGTCGGGCAGCTCCTCGCGCCACTGGCGCCAGATCGTCCGGTCCGTCATGAGGTCCAGCACGCTGCCGAACCCGGACGGGTACACCAGTGACACAAGCCATTTACGTGAATCGCCATGGCTCACCTCGCAGCCACCACGGTAGAACTGCCGGAGCCACTTGAGATTCAGAGCGTTCCGCGGGAAGTCGAAGATAACGACCTCCTCACCCGCGGACAGCTTCGCCTGGTAATCGGTGAGGCCCAATTCCTCGTCGACCCACTTCGCATACTCGGACGCAAGGCATCGCACGCGAGTATCCGTCAGTTCCAACTCAACGTTCACCCACCAGGTGTTGGAGCGACTCTTGAGCAGATAGGCCTTGGTCCGGGGTGGCGCTGTCGTCATCTCAGGGGGTGATCGCGAGCGATTTGTCGATGGAGTCCAGCGCCTGGAACAACTCCTGGCCCTGAGCCTCATCACTGGTTGCGTTCATCTGCAGGACGTACAGCCCGTCATTGCCCTTGAAGACAACGGTTTCCTGCCCGAACGCGGCCTTTCCGCCCTGCATGTCATACGTGCCGGCGATCCGAAACGCCGGGAAGCCGGCTGAGGTACCCGGCTCCTCACCGGCCGACGAGAATCCCGGAAGGTTCTTCGCCTCGCCGCCGGCAAGCGCCATCAACTTGTCCGGATCCACCGGGCCATCCAGCCGGGACACCAGCGCAATGATGTTCGGCGTGTAGGCCAGACTGTCCGCGCCGGGTCCGCTGTAGACGATGGCGCCGTAGGCGTAATCCGGGGTGTCGTCTCCTGCGTTCTGCCAGCCGTCGGGGAACTGGATCTCGACCTTCGGGGCGCCCGCATCCGTCCGGTGAATCGGCGTCTCTTGGATCTTCTGCTGCGTGATGTAGTCGGCGATCGTCGGATTCGCAGACCCGGGTGTGGCGTCCGGCACCTTGCGCGGCTTGAGCTTGGGCGCCGCCTTTGCGGACGACGAACTGGAGCTACTGCTGCTGCTCGAACTGGACGAGCTGCTGCTGGTGCTCGAGCCCTTGTCTTTGCCCCCGCCACAGGCACCCAGCGTGATGCTCAGGCACACCGCGGCGGCGACGGCGATGACAGGCCGATGCGACATCTGCATCGTGACTCCTCAGGGGTAGACGTCGGACGTCCTTCACGTCCGCGGGTCACGTTAGAAACCATGGATTGGAATTCCGTTGAATCGGCTGGCCCCCGTGGTTGGAACGACACGGTTCACCAATGTCTCCGGCACCAATTTCCAACCGGATTCCAATACCGCGGAGCTAACTTTTGCCGTCCGCTTTGCAAGTGCGGCGCCGGTGGCTGGCGCCCGAACTCAGAAGGGGTTGGCGCCATGACCAACACAACGTGTCAGAGGCTCGTTCTGGCATCCGCGATCACGGTAGCCGTGTTCGGCGCTGCGGCCTGCTCCAGCGGGACGCCGTCGGTGAGTAAGAAGGATGTCGAGAGCCAGATCGTCACCAAGATGACCGGCGCCGACGGCAAGAAGGCGGACTCGGTGACCTGCCCCGAAGATCTCGCGGGCCAGAAGGGCGCCGAGACCAACTGCACCATGAAGGTCGGCGACAAGACCAGCACCGTCAACGTCACGGTCACCAGCATCGAGGGTGACCAGGTGAAGTTCGACATGGTTCAGACCATCGACAAGGCGCAGGTCGCCAGCCAGATCAGCGACCAGCTGGGCCAGCAGTTCGGCACCAAACCCGAATCCGTGACGTGCCCGGACAACCTCAAAGGCACGGCCGGCGCCACGCTTCGTTGCGAGCTGAAGGACAGCGGCCAGACCTACGGCGTCACGGTCACCGTCAACAATGTCGACGGCTCCGACGTGAACTACGGGTTCAAGGTCGACGACAAGCCCAAGTCGTAGCGGATGGGAATCCACCGGGCCCTCCGGCGGGCCTGTGCGCTACTGGCCGTCTGCACCCTGGCCGTTGCCGGCTGCGGCGAGAAGCAACTGAAGCCGCAGGCATCGTCATCGTCGACGAAGCCGATGGCTCCGCCTGCCGAGATCCACGGCGACACCGCGGATCCCGTGAACAAGATCGTCGCCCAAGCGATCGGCGACATTCAGGCGTACTGGCAGAACGAGTTTCCCAAGCTCTATGACAATGACTACACGCCGGTCAAGGGCGGCTTCTACGCCGTCTACCCGTCGAAGGGCCTGATGCCGCCCTGCGCCGAGTCGCCAGATGACATCGCCGGCAATGCCTTCTACTGCGCCAAGGCCGACGATGTCGCCTGGGATGCCGAAGGACTGCTGCCCAGCTTGCGAAAACGCTTCGGCGACTTCGTTATTCCGGTTGTGTTAGCTCATGAGTGGGGCCACGCCATCCAGGCACGGTCCAACTTCCAGGGCGAGACCGTGACCAAGGAGATTCAGGCCGACTGCTTTGCCGGAGCCTGGGCCGCACACGCCAAAGACACCTTCAACCCCAGCGCCGACGATATGGACAACGCGCTCGCCGGTTTCCTGTTCCTGCGCGATGAGCCGGGTACCGCCAAACATGATCTGAGTGCGCACGGCAGTGGGTTCGACCGGGTGAACTCGTTCCGCACCGGGTTCGACAAAGGTCCGAAGGTCTGCGCGGACTACCGCAACGGCAACCCGGTGGTCGTCGAGTTGCCGTTCAACAATGCCGCCGACCAGGCGGCCGGGGGTGACGCCCCGTATGACGCGATAATCGAGGGCGTCCCAGAGGATCTCGAGGACTACTTCACGCAGCTGATCCCCGAGCTGACCGACGGCAAATACGACTGGACTCCGCTGAAGGCGCCGCGCAAGGTCGATCCTGACAAGGCGCCCGACTGCGGCGGCAAGTCGATGAAGGGCTCGGTTCTGTACTACTGCGTGGACGACGACTATGTCGGCTTCGACAACGTCAAGACGATGCCCGACATCTATGACAGCGGCGGCGATTTCTCGGTGGCGACGCTCATCGCAACGCAATACGGGCTGGCGGCGCTGATGCGGATGGGTCAGCCGCAGGACAGTAAGCAGACCTCGCTGCGCGCAGACTGTTTGGCCGGTTCCTGGGCTGCCAGCATCCTGCTGCACAACCGTCCCAACAGCAGATACAGCCTGTCGCCAGGTGACTTGGACAAGGCCGTCGCCGCGCTGCTGCTCTACCGCACCGACGGTGGTGACGTCGAACACCACGGCCAAGGGGCCGAACGCGTCGACGCCTACCGCCGCGGCGTGTACGACGGCGCCAAGCCCTGCCTGACCCTCTGATATCCCTCATCAAGGAGCCCCTACATGACCCAACCCGATCAGGTCGCCGTCACCGAGGCCGAGGCATCGGGGCAAGACAAGACCTCCGCCTGGCGTGGCCTGCTGAATTCGATGCACCCGAAGACGTTCTTCTCGATGGCCGACGGCTATCCCGTTGGCGTGAAACAGTTTCTGCAATTCTGCCTGCTGCTGGTCTACCCGGGCTGGCTGATCGCGGCGCCGCTGTGTGGGGCCATCTACGCCGTCGGGTACGGAATCCTGTGGGTTTTGTTCTGGCCCGTGCGTGCGTGGATGAAGAAGAACCGGCCCGAGGAGTACGCCGCCAGTCAGCGGAAGTGAGCGCCCTACCGCCGCTCGAGGAAGTCGAAGAAATGCGGTGTGGTGTCGACTCGCAACCGCGTCAGCTTGCGGTAGCTGATCAGCCACTGGCCGCCTTCCAGGCGGTACAGCTCGTGATAGTGGCCGTAGCCGTGCAGATGTTCCTCGGCCTCGCCATTGGTCCACCACAGCTGGTCCTCCATGGCCCAGATACCGGTGGCGGTGGTGTCGCTGGTGAGCTCGATCTCGGGGGTATGGCCGTGGTGGACGGTCGTGACGGTGGTGCCGCCGTCGAGCAGTGACCGAATGGCCCGCGTCAGTGGCTCCCTGCCGACGACGCGGTTCGGGCTCCCGGGTTTCGGTGTCCAATTGTTGTTGTCGGGCAAGCCATCCCAGTTCTCGGATATGACGTCATCGGTGTGCAGCATCGGATACATCT
>Ga0070667_100000740_pt1 | contig 31261 bp, 27 predicted proteins | sample KBSS33metaG_FD_64659 | JGI IMG/M metagenome (GOLD analysis project Ga0070667, IMG submission 64659) | Switchgrass rhizosphere microbial communities from Kellogg Biological Station, Michigan, USA - KBS S3-3 metaG | ecosystem: Host-associated > Plants > Roots > Rhizosphere > Soil ...
ATCGGCTACGTGCCCGAGAACCGCGACATCTTTCCGAAGCTGACGGTGCGCGAGAACCTGCAGCTCGGCGAGAAAAGCCACAAGAGAGGCAACAAGAAGAAGCCGCGCTGGTCGTTCGCCGACATGTACAAGATGTTTCCGCGCCTGAAGGAGCGCGAGCACACCGAAGCCGGCGTGCTGTCGGGCGGCGAGCAGCAGATGCTCACCCTGTGCCGCACGCTGATGGGCGACCCCGACCTGATCATGATCGACGAGCCGACCGAGGGCCTGGCTCCGAAGATCGTCGAGCTGGTCGCGCAATACCTGAAGACGCTCAAGGAGCGCGGCGTCTCGGTGCTGCTGGTCGAGCAGAAGCTGACGATCGCGCTCGAAATCTCCGAGCGCTGCTACGTGATGGGCCACGGCAGCATCGTCTTCGAAGGAACCCCGGCAGCGCTGCGGGCCGACGCCTATATTCGAAAGGAGTGGCTCGAAGTCTGACGCGTGGACAGCCCGCGACCGAAGGCGCTGTCACAGCAGAGACAGCGCCTTTTTTCTTTCAACGCCTAGAATCGAACGACCGTTCTTTTTTGCCGATCCATCCGAGGAACACCCATGAGCGCCAACTACGAACTCCGCGGCAACGTGGCCGTCATCACGCTGGACAACCCGCCGGTCAACGGCCTCGGTCACGCCACGCGGCTGGGCATCGTCAACGGCCTGGACAAGGCGTTGGCCGATGCGGCCGTCACGGCGATCGTGATCACCGGCGCCGGCAAGGCGTTCTCGGGCGGCGCCGACATTCGCGAGTTCGGCAGCCCCAAGGCATTGGCCGAGCCGAACCTGCTCAGCGTGATCCTCGCGCTCGAGGCCTCGACCAAGCCGATCGTCGCGGCGATCCACACGGTGTGCATGGGCGGTGGCCTGGAGCTCGCGCTCGGTTGCCACTACCGCGTCGCCGCCAAGGGCGTGCAGGTCGCGCTGCCCGAGGTGAAGATCGGTCTGATCCCGGGCGCCGGCGGCACGCAGCGCCTGCCGCGCGTGATCGGGGTCGAGAACGCGATGAACATGATCGTCAGCGGCGAGGCCGTGAAGAGCGAGATGCTCGCGGCGGCACCGGGCCAGAAGCTCTTCGACAAGCTCGCTGAAGGCGACCTGATGACCGAGGCGCTGGCGTTCGCCGCCGACGTGGCCGGCAAGCGTCCGCTGCCGCTGGTGCGCAACCTGAAGGTCACGCACCCGAACGCCGACGCCTACGTGCAGTTCGTCAAGAACATGGTCGGCGGCATGGCGAAGAACTTCCCGGCGCCGCTGAAGTGCGTCGAGGCGGTGGCCGGTTCGCTAAAGCTGCCGTTCGACGCCGGCATGAGGCTCGAGCGCGAGCTGTTCGTCGGCCTGATGTTCACGCCCGAGAGCAAGGCGTTGCGCCACGCCTTCATGGCCGAGCGCGCGACCACCAAGATCCCGGACGTGCCGGCCGACACGCCGGTGCGTGACGTGAAGAAGGTGGCCGTGATCGGCGCGGGCACGATGGGCGGCGGCATCGCGATGAACTTCCTGAACGCCGGCGTTCCGGTGACCATCCTCGAGATGAAGCAGGAAGCGCTCGACAAGGGGCTGGGCATCATCCGCAAGAACTACGAGGCCCAGGTCAAGAAGGGCAAGCTCAAGCAGGACAAGCTCGACGCCCGCCTGGCGATGTTGAGCACGACGCTGAACTACGGTGACCTGAAGGATGCCGACCTGGTGATCGAGGCGGTGTTCGAGGACATGGGCGTCAAGGAGACCGTGTTCAAGACGCTCGACGAGGTCATGAAGCCGGGCGCGATCCTGGCCAGCAACACCAGCACGCTGGATGTCAACAAGATCGCCGCGTTCACGAAGCGCCCGCAGGACGTGATCGGCATGCACTTCTTCAGTCCGGCCAACGTGATGAAGCTGCTCGAGGTCGTCCGCGGCGAGAAGACCGCGAAGGACGTGCTCGCCACGGTGATGGCGATCGGCAAGAAGATCAAGAAGACGACCGTCGTCTCCGGCGTGTGCGACGGCTTCATCGGCAACCGCATGATCGAGCAGTACTCGCGCCAGGCCGGCTTCCTCCTCGAGGAAGGCTGCACGCCGGCGCAGGTCGACAAGGCCATGGAGAAGTTCGGCATGGCGATGGGCCCGTTCCGCATGGGCGACCTCGCCGGCAACGACGTCGGCTGGTACATCCGCAAGCGCCGCTACCTCGAGAAACCCAACCTGCGCTACTCGAAGACAGCCGACCTGCTGTGCGAGCTGGGCCGTTTCGGCCAGAAGACCGGCGCCGGCTGGTACGACTACGTGCCGGGCAAGCGCGATGCGATCCCGAGCACCGTCGTCACCGACATGATCGAGAAGCACCGTGCCGAACTCGGCATCACGCCGCGCAAGATCGGCGACGACGAGATCGTCGGCCGGCTCGTCTACGCGCTCGTCAACGAGGGCGCGAAGATCGTCGAGGAGGGCATTGCGCTGCGCGCGTCCGACATCGACATGGTCTACCTGACCGGCTACGGCTTCCCGCTGCACCGCGGCGGCCCGATGAACTACGCGGACCAGGTCGGTCTGTTCAATGTCGTCGCGGCGATGAAGCGCTTCGCCGCGAACCCGCTCGACGACGCGTCGTTCTGGACGCCTGCGCCGCTGTTGGCCAGGCTGGCGGCCGAAGGCAAGTCGTTCACCTGATCCGCCGACGTGCGCAAGCTGCTCGCCCTGCTGGGCATCGCCGTCCTCGTGCTGGCCATTGCGGTCGGCGCGAAGACGCTGCTGATGCCCTCGAGACAGCTCGCCGTCGCACTGGCCACGCCCGCGCCGGTCGATGCCGCGGCGGCCGCGGCGCGTCTTGGCGCGGCGGTGCGCTTCAAGACGATCGCGTCGGTCGACGACGAGAACGCGAATGCCGACCAGTTCGACGGCCTGCACGCGCTGCTGCAATCGAGTTTCCCGAAGGCACACGCGCTGCTACAGCGCGAAGCGATCGGCAAGTTCGGCCTGGTCTACACCTGGCCGGGCAGCGACCCGAAGCTGCCGGGCATCGGCCTGATGGCTCACCAGGACGTGGTGCCGATTGCCCCCGGCACCGAAGGCGACTGGCAGCAACCGCCGTTTTCGGGCGTGTTCAAGGATGGCTTCGTCTGGGGCCGCGGATCGTGGGACGACAAGGGCAACCTGATGTCCCTCATGGAGGCGGTGGAAATGCTTGCCGCCTCCGGCTTTCAGCCGCGCCAGACGATCTACCTGATCTTCGGCCACGACGAGGAGATCGGTGGCGCGCGCGGCGCGCTGCAGGTCGCCAAACTGTTCAAGGAGCGCGGCATCCATCTGCAGTTCGTGCTCGACGAAGGCCTGCTGATCACCGACGGACTGCTCGCCGGGCTGAACAAGCCGGCGGCTCTCGTCGGCGTCGCCGAGAAGGGCTACATGAGCCTGCAACTCACCACGAGTGCAACGCCCGGCCATTCGTCGATGCCGCCGCCGCAGGCCGAAACCTCGGCGATCGGGATGATGAGCGCGGCGCTCGCGCGTCTCGAGGGCAGGCAGATGCCGCTGTCGGTACGCGGCCTCTCGAATGAAATGTTCGAGACCCTGGCGCCCGAGATGACCGGCCTGAACCGCGTGTTCTTGTCCAACATGTGGCTGTTCCGGCCGATCATCGAGCAGCAACTCAAGAAGGCCGCGGGCACCAACGCCACGCTGCGCACGACGACCGCGCTGACGGTGTTCAACGCCGGCAATGCCGACAACGTGCTGCCGGGGCGCGCGAACGCGACAGTCAACTTCCGGCTGCTGCCGGGCGACACCAGCGATGCGGTGGTCGCGCACGTCGCCGAGACGGTGAAGAATCCGGCAATCAAGATCGACAAGACCGCGGGCTTCTCCGAGGCCTCGCGGGTGGCCGCCACCGATGCCGCGGGTTTCCAGCTGATCAACAAGACCCTGCGCCAGCTGCACCCGGACGTGATCGTGGCGCCCGGGCTGATGATCGGCGCGACCGACTCGCGCCACTTCGATGCGGTGGCCGACAACGTCTACAAGTTCTCGCCGGTGCGCGCGAAGCCCGAAGACCTGAAGCGTTTCCACGGCACCAACGAGCGCATCTCGGTCGACAACTACGTCGAACTGATCCAGTTCTATCACCAGCTGATCGGCAACAGCGCGCCGGCGCTTTGAGGAGACCATCGCGATGAACGACCAGCCTCACGCCAGAGCGACCTTCAACCGCATGGAGCAGAGCACGCAGGACGACTGGCGCAAGATCGGCGCCGAGTTCATGCCCTTCGCGCGCCAGTTGCCCGACCGCCTGATGGCGCACCTGAAGGTGCTCGAGGGCGACTACGGCGGGTTCCCGATCGACCGCTACACGCATTCGCTGCAGACCGCGACGAATGCGCTGCGCGCCGGGCGCGATGAGGAGTACGTGGTCTGCGCGCTGTTCCACGACATCGGCGACACACTGGGCACCTTCAACCACTTCGACATCGCCGCGGCGATCCTGAAGCCATTCGTCAGCGACGCGAACCTGTGGATGGTGCAGCATCACGGCATCTTCCAGGGCTACTACTTCTTCCATCACATCGGGCTGGACCGCCACCTGCGCGACCAGTTCAAGGGCCACCCGCACTACGAGCGCACGGCCGAGTTCTGCGAGCTCTTCGACAACCCGGCTTTCGACGCGAAGGCGCCGACCTTGCCGATGAGCGAGTTCGAACCGATGGTGCGGCGCGTCTTCGCGCAGCCGCGCAACAGCATCTACCAGGCTTCGACCGCCGTCGCCGGCGCGCAGTCCGCCACCGCTTGATCCACAGGAGAGTGATATGACCAGTGCCGTGATCGTTTCCACCGCCCGCACCCCGCTCGCGAAGAGCTGGAAGGGCGCCTTCAACATGACGCACGGGGCCACGCTCGGCGGCTTCGCGGTCAAGGCCGCGGTCGAGCGCGCCGGCATCGAGGCCGCCGTGGTCGACGACGTGATCATGGGCTGCGCCACGCCCGAGGGCGCGACCGGCAGCAACATCGCACGCCAGATCGCGCTGCGCGCCGGGCTGCCGATCACGACCAGCGGCATGACCGTGAACCGCTTCTGCTCGAGCGGGCTGCAGACCATCGCGATGGCCGCGCAGCGCATCATCGCGGGCGAGTCGGACGTGCTCGTCGCCGGCGGCGTCGAGAGCATCTCGTGCGTGCAGAACGAGGCGAATCGCCACATGATCGCCGACCCGTGGCTGGTCGAGCACAAGCCCGAGATCTACTGGAACATGCTGCAGACCGCCGAGCAGGTCGCCAAACGCTACGACATCGGCCGCGAGCGCATGGACCGCTACGGCGCGGCCAGCCAGCAGCGCGCCGCCGCCGCGCAGGAAGCCGGCAAGTTCAACGACGAGATGATCGCGTGCACGGTGACGACGGGCGTGGCCGATCCGGTGCTGGGATTGCGCACCAAGGAGGTCACGATCAAGGCCGATGAAGGCATCCGCGCCTGCACCACCTACGAGGGTATCAAGGACCTGCGCTCGGCACTGCCCGGCGGGCTGATCTCGGCCGGCAACGCGAGCCAGTTCAGCGACGGCGCCGGCGCTTGCGTGCTGATGAACGAGGAACTCGCGTCGAAGCGCAACCTGAAGCCGCTCGGTCGCTTCCTCGGCTTCGCGGTCGCCGGCTGCGAGCCCGACGAAATGGGCATCGGCCCGGTGTTCGCGGTGCCCAAGGTGCTGAAGAAGCTCGGCCTGACCGTCGCCGACATCGACCTGTGGGAACTCAACGAAGCGTTCGCCGTGCAGGTGCTGTACTGCGCCGACACGCTGGGCATCCCGATGGACCGCCTGAATGTCAACGGCGGTGCGATCGCGGTCGGCCACCCGTACGGTGTGTCCGGCCAGCGTCTGACCGGCCATGCGCTGATCGAGGGCAAGCGTCGTGGCGCGAAGCGCGTCGTCGTGACGATGTGCATCGGCGGCGGCATGGGTGCGGCCGGCGTGTTCGAGGTGCTCTGATCCGCGCCACGCCGATGGACGCGCTGCGCACCCCGGACGAGCGCTTCGCAGACCTTCCGGGGTTTGCGTTCGCGCCGCACTATGTCGACGACCTGCCCGGGGTTGACGGTCTGCGCGTGCACTGCGTGGACGAGGCCAGCGAAGGCGGCGCGGCGCCGGTCACCGCGCTTTGCCTGCACGGCAACCCGACCTGGGGCTACCTGTACCGCCACATGATCCCGGTGTTCCGCGCTGCCAGCCTGCGCGTGGTCGTGCCCGACCTGATCGGCTTCGGCCGCTCCGACAAGCCGGTCGATCCGGCCTGGCACACGTTCGAACGCCATCGCGAGATGCTGCTGCGTTTCGTCGAACGCCTGGACCTGCGCAACATCCTGCTGGTCGTTCAGGACTGGGGCGGCCTGCTCGGCCTGACCTTGCCGATGGCGCTGCCGGAGCGTTTCACGCGGCTGCTGGTGATGAACACCGGTCTGGGCACCGGCCAGGTCACCGAGGGCTTTCGCCAGTGGCGCGCGTATTCGAACAGCCAGGCCGATTTGCCGGTGGGTCGGCTGATCCAGCGCGGCAAGCCCGACCTGAGCGCTGCCGAGGTTGCCGCTTACGATGCGCCGTACCCGGAACCCCGCTACAAGGCGGCGCTGAAGGCCTTCCCGAACCTGGTGCCCGACGGCGCCGATGCGCCCGGCGCGGCGCTCAGCCGCGAGGCCGGTGCTTTCTGGCGCGAGCGCTGGAGCGGGGACAGTTTCATGGCCATCGGCATGCAGGATCCGGTGCTTGGCGAGGCGCCGATGCGTGCGCTGCAGAAGGTGATTCGCGGCTGCCCGGCACCGCTGGAAGTCGCGCAGGGCGGCCACTTCCTGCAGGAGTGGGGCGGTGCGATCGCGGACGCGGCGCTGGCGCATTTCGAACTGAAGCGTGCGTGATGATCGAGGCCGACTCCTTCCCGATCACCGACGAGCCGAAGCAGCAGATGGGCTTTGCCCACGGCGGCTTTGTCCGGTGGGAGGTCATCGCGCTGCGCGCCGATCAAGCGAAGCTGTGCGCGATCGCGCAGTTGCCCGACAGGAACGAAAAAGCCACCTCATGAGCTACCGCCAGACCGCCGACTTCCTGCTTTACGACTGGCTGAACGTTGAGGCGCTGCCGCAGCGAACGCGTTTCGCGGATCACTCGCGCGAGACCTTCGCGTCGGTGATGGACACCTGCGAGAAGATCGCCCGAGAGAAGTTTGCGCCGTTCAGCCGCCTGTCCGACACCGAGGAGCCGAGGTTCGATGGGGACAAGGTGCACCTGCCGCAGGCCAGCCATGACGCGGCGCGGGCCTACGCCGAGTCCGGCATGCTCGCCGCGGCGCAGGACTATGAGGTTGGTGGCATGCAACTGCCCTGCGTCGTCGAGATGGCAGCGAACAGCTTCTTCGGCAAGGCCAGCTTCGGCGTCGGCGGCGGCAGCATGCTGACGAGTGGCAACGCGAACCTGCTGATGGTGCACGGCACGAAGGTGCAGCAGGACGTCTTCGCGCGCCAGGAATTCGCCGGGCGCTTCGCCGGCACGATGTGCCTGAGCGAACCGCAGGCCGGCTCCAGCCTGTCGGACGTGATGACACGCGCCACCCCCGATGGCGACGATTTCGAGAGCGATCCGCTCGGCGCCCGCTACCGGCTGCGCGGCAACAAGATGTGGATCAGCAACGGCGAACACGAGCTGACCGAGAACATCGTCCACCTCGTGCTCGCGAAGATCCCCGGACCCGACGGCAAGCTGATCCCCGGCACCAAGGGCATCTCGCTGTTCATCGTGCCGAAGAAGCTGGTCGGTGCGGATGGTGAACTGACCGGTGAACGCAACGACGTGGCGCTCGCGGGCCTGAACCACAAGCTCGGCAACCGGGGCATTCCGAACACGCTGCTGAACTTCGGCGAAGGCAAGTTCCCGGTGCGCGGCCAGGGTGGCGCCCTGGGCTATCTGGTCGGCAAGCCGCACGAGGGCCTGCGCTGCATGTTCCACATGATGAACGAGGCGCGCATCGCGGTCGGGCTGGGCGCGACGATGCTCGGCTATGCCGGCTATGAAACGTCGCTGGACTACGCGAAGAATCGCCCACAGGGCCGGCCGATGGGTGTCGGCGCCAAGGACGCCTCGAAGCCGCAGATTCCGATCATCCGGCACGCCGACGTGAAGCGCATGCTGCTCGCCCAGAAGAGCTATTGCGAAGGCGCGCTCGCGCTCGAACTCTATTGCGCACGCCTGGTTGACGAGCAGGCCACCGGCACGCCCGATGCCGCGGCCGAGGCATCGCTGCTGCTCGAGGTGCTGACGCCGATCGCGAAGAGCTGGCCCAGCGAGTGGTGCCTCGAAGCCAACAGCCTGGCGATCCAGGTGCTGGGCGGCTACGGCTACACGCGCGATTTCCCGGTCGAGCAGTACTGGCGCGACAACCGCCTGAACATGATCCACGAGGGCACGCACGGCATCCAGGCGTTGGATCTGCTCGGCCGCAAGGTCGTGATGCAGGGCGGGGCGGGCCTCGAACTGCTCGCAGCAAAGATCGGCGCGACGGTCGCGCGCGCCCAGACGAACCCGGCACTGGCCGAACACGCCGTCGCTTTGGCGGCGGCGTTGCAGCAGCTCGGCAGCGCGACCCAATCCGCCTGGGCCACCGGCAACCCCGACGAAGCGCTGGCGAACGCGACGCCGTACCTGCAAGCCTTCGGCCACACCGTGCTGGCCTGGATCTGGCTCGATGTCGCGCTGTGCGCGCAACCCAAGCTCGGACAGGGCTCGGCCGACGCCGACGCTCTGCTGCACGGCAAGCTCGCCGCCTGCACGTACTTCCACCGCTACGAGCTGCCGAAGATCGGCGCGTGGCTGAAGGTCGTCGAGACGCGCGACCCGACCTGCCGGGCGATGGACGAGGCTTGGTTCTGATGAAACGGGTCGTGCACGGGCCGCAGCGGCAGAAGCCGGGATCGGCTTGCGGCCTGTTGCCGACGCTCGACGTTGGTTCGCGTCGGTCGGCGCGGCAAGGGCGCGCGCGGGCAGGCTGCTCCGCTTCACTGCGGCGGTCGTCGCGGCGCGCCGACTGCCCTGCGCTGCTCGGTCTCGTGGCCCGTCGCCGAACTCACTGCGCTCACTGCGTTCCCACAGCCGGCGATAAGTCAGTTTACGAAGCGCGCTGCGCGCGCGGGCCACGAGCCCTGCGCTGGTCGGCGCCGCAGAGGCGCTGCGCAGCCTGCCCGGGCACGCCTTTGCTGCAACGTCGGTGGTCAACTGAACAACGTCCGCGCTTCGTGGGCCTCGCGCTGCATGGCGCACCACCAGCATGAGCAGCGCCGCATCGAAGAAGGTGGATACCTGGATCTGGGTGCTGATCTACCTGGGTCTGATCCTGCTCGGCCTGGGCCTGTCGGTGCGCAGCAGCGGCGACGCCGCGTTGGGCTGGGGGCTGATGGTGGCCGGCGGCATCGGCATCGTGGTCGGCAGCGTGCTGGTCTGGGTCCGGTCGCGAATGAAGAATTGAACAACGGAGACACGAGACATCATGAGCACATCGATCCAGAAGCTCTTCGACCTCAGCGGCCAGACCGCGTTGATCACGGGCGGCTCGCGCGGCCTGGGCTTGCAGATGGCGCACGCGCTCGGCGAGGCCGGCGCGAAGGTGATGCTGAGTTCGCGCAAGGCCGAGGACCTCGAGCAGGCGGCCGCCGAGCTGCAGGCCGCGGGCATCGACGCGCGCTGGATCGCCGCCGACTGCTCGAAGGAAGAAGACACGCGCCGCCTGGCCGACGAGACGCTCGAGCGCCTGGGCAAGATCGACATCCTCGTCAACAACGCCGGCGCGAGTTGGGGTGCGCCCGCCGAGGACCACCCGGTCGCGGCCTGGGACAAGGTGATGAACCTGAACATCCGCGGCTACTTCATCCTGTCGCAGCAGGTCGCGCGCAACAGCATGATCCCGAACAAGCGCGGGCGCATCATCAACATCGCATCGATCGCCGGCCTGAACGGCAACCCGCCGGAGATGCAGACCCTCGCCTACAACACGTCGAAGAGCGCGGTGATCGGTTTCACGCACACGCTGGCGGCCGAATGGGGCAAGTACAACATCACCGTCAACGCGATCTGCCCCGGCTTCTTCATGACCAAGATGGCCGCCGGGCTGATCACCTCGCTCGGCGAGGACAAGATGGCCGCGAAGGCGCCGCTCGGCCGCCTGGGCGACGAGGACGACCTGAAAGGCTTGGCGCTGCTGTACGCGAGCGCGGCTGGCAAGCACATCACTGGGCAGTGGCTCGCGGTGGATGGCGGCGTCAGCGTCGTGCTCGGTGCGGCATGACGCACCTGCCGGATCGGGCCGCCGCGCCGGGCCGCCCCAAGCAAGGCCCGACCCTCTCGGAGGGTCGCGCGCCGTACTCGGCGAGCGGGGTGCCGTCATGAGCATTCCGTTCGGCGTGTTCATTCCCTTCGTCGAGCACCTGGGCTTCACGCTCGAGCGCTTCGAGGGCGGCGAATCGGAGTTGCGCTTCAACGTGCGGCCCGAGCACATGAACACGTTCCATGTGACGCACGGCGGCGCCTGCATGACGCTGCACGATGTCGCGATGGCCGCCGCGGCGCGCAGCGTGCAGCAGGAGATGGGCGTCGTGACGATCGAGATGAAGACCAGCTTCATGCAGCCGGCCGCCGGGCCGCTCGTTGCCAAGGGCCGGCTGATCCATCGCACCGCGACGATGGCGTTCACCGAAGCGACGATCTACGACGCTAAAGGTCGCGCCTGCTCGCACTCGACCGGCACCTTCAAGTATGTGAAACGCCTGCCGGTCGGCGGCCATGCGGTTCACGCGCGGCAGCCCCCGCTGTCCACCGACTGACTTTTCAGGAGCAAGACATGACCACGAACCAGCAGATCCATCTCGTCTCACGCCCGAGCGCCGAAGCGGTGGCCGAGAACTTCAAACTGATCGAGGCCGAGGTGCCCGAGTTGAAGGACGGCCAGGTGCTGGTGCGCCACCACTTCCTGAGCCTGGACCCGTACATGCGCGGGCGCATGAATGACGCGAAGAGCTACGCCGTACCACAGCCGCTGAACGCGGTGATGCAGGGTGGCACGGTCGGCGAGGTCGTGGCGTCGAAGAACGCTGCCTATGCGGTCGGCGACAAGGTCGTTGGCTTCGGCGGCTGGCAGCAATTCAGCGTCGTCGATGCGACCACGCCGGGCGTACTGCGCAAGGTCGACACGACTCACGTGCCGCTGTCGGCCTACCTCGGCGCCGTGGGCATGCCCGGAGTGACGGCCTGGTACGGCCTGACGCAGATCTGCAAGGCGTCGGCGGGCAAGACCATCGTCGTCAGCGCCGCGAGCGGGGCGGTCGGCAGCGCCGTCGGCCAGCTTGCGAAGGCGCGCGGTTGCCGCGCGGTGGGCATCGCCGGCGGCGCCGACAAATGCGGCTACGTGGTCGACGAACTGGGCTTCGATGCCTGCATCGACTACAAGGCGCACAAGGACCCGAAAGCGCTGTACGAGGCCCTGAAGGTCGCGACGCCCGACGGTGTCGACGGCCATTTCGAAAATGTTGGCGGTGCGGTCTTCGACGCGGTACTCGCACGCATGAACGCGTTCGGCCGGATCGCGCTGTGCGGCATGATCAGCGGCTACGACGGTGAGCCGATTCCGCTGAAGCAGCCGCAGTTGATCCTGACGAACCGGCTGACGATCGAGGGCTTCATCGTCAGCGAGCACATGCAGATCTGGCCCGAGGCGTTGAAGGAACTCGGCACGATGGTGGCGACCGGCAAGCTGAAGTACCGCGAGAGCGTGGCACAGGGGCTCGCGGCGGCGCCGGAGGCGTTCCTGGGGTTGCTGAAGGGCAGAAACTTCGGCAAGCAGGTCGTCAAGCTGGTGTGAGCCGGCGATGGGCAGCGCGACACATGAGGTGACGAACCAGGCCGCGCCGCTGGCCGGTCACAACCTCTACGCCACCGACCGCGCGCTGCGCGATGCGCTGCGCTTCCACGCGCCGCAGGTGGACGAGAACGCGCGCGTCAAGTTGGGCGCGTTGCTCGGCGACGCGGCGATGCAGACGCATGCGCGCCTGGCCAACGTGCACAAGCCGAGCCTGCACACCCACGACCGTTTCGGCCACCGCATCGACTCGGTCGAGTTCCACCCGAGCTACCACGCCTTGCTCGGTGCTGCGGTCGGCGCCGGGCTGCACGCGACGCCGTGGGCGCAGGGCCCGGGCGCGCATCTCGAGCGCGCTGCGGGCTTCATGATGTTCACGCAGCTCGAGCCCTCAGTGCTGTGCCCGGTCTCGATGACCTACGCGGTGACGCCGGCGTTGCGCGGCAACCCGGCCGTGTTTGCCGACTGGTTCGACAAGCTCGCGAGCACCCGCTACGACCCGCGTCTGGCGAGCGTGCGGACCAAGAGCGGCGTGACCATGGGCATGGGCATGACCGAGAAGCAGGGCGGCTCGGACGTGCGCGCGAACACCACGCGCGCCGAGTACGTCGAGGACACGGCCTGGGGCCGCTGCTACCGGCTCGTCGGCCACAAGTGGTTCTTCTCGGCGCCGATGAGCGACGCCTTCCTCGTGCTGGCGCAGACGCCAACGGGCCTGAGTTGCTTCTTCCTGCCGCGCGTGCTGCCTGATTCAACTGGGAATGGCAGCATCAACGGGATCGCGATCCAGCGCTTGAAGGACAAGCTCGGCAACCACGCGAACGCCAGTTCCGAGGTCGAGTTCGACGGCGCGCTCGCGTGGCTGGTCGGCGAAGAGGGACGCGGCGTCCCGCAGATCCTCGAGATGGGCACGCTCACCAGGCTCGACTGCGCGCTCGGCACCGCCGGCCTGATGCGCGCCGCGGTCGCGCTCGCGCTGCACCACAGCTCGCAGCGCAGCGCCTTCGGCAAGCGCCTGATCGAACAGCCCCTGATGCAAAACGTGCTGGCGGACCTGGCGATCGAAAGCGAGGCCGCCACGGCGCTGGCGCTGCGCCTGGCGCGCGCGGTCGACCGCCAGGACGATCCGTTCGAGGCGTTGATGCGGCGGGTGCTGACGCCCGTTGCAAAGTTCTGGGTCTGCAAGCGCGGTGCCGCGCTCGCGCAGGAGGCGATGGAGTGCCTCGGCGGCAACGGCTACGTCGAGGAGCACGGCGAAGGCGTGCTGGCGCGCATCTACCGCGAGATGCCGCTGAATTCGATCTGGGAGGGCGCCGGCAACATCATGGCGCTGGACCTGCTGCGGGCACTGCGCAAACGCGACGGCAGGAACCTCGACGTGATCCAGGCACTCACCGCCGAACTCGACACCGCGCGAGGCGCACACCCGGCGCTCGACCGCTTCAGCGCGGCCTTGCTGGCGCGCTTCGACGATGCCGCCGACGGTGTTGATGGCGAGGCTGGCGCGCGCCGCCTGGCGCAGGACGTCGCGCTGGCGGTGCAGGGCGCGCTGCTGCGCCGTCACGCACCCGACTTCGTGTTCGAGACGTTCTGCCGCTCGCGCCTGGGCGGCGCCGGAGCGCAGGTGTTCGGCACGCTGCCGGCCGGCGTCGATCTCCGATCCATCCTGCAGCGCGCCCGCCCGGCCTGAGCTGCGCCGACGAGACCACCACCATGCCCGACCTGATCCTGCACCACTACGCCGGCTCGCCGTTCTCGGAGAAGGTCCGCCTGATCCTGGGCTTCAAGGGGCTGACGTGGCGTTCGGTGATCGTGCCGAACATGTTGCCCAAGCCCGACGTGGTCGCGCTGACCGGCGGTTACCGGCGCACCCCGTTCATGCAGATCGGCGCCGACATCTATTGCGACACCGCGCTGATGTGCCGCGTGATCGATGCGCTGCAAGCCGAGCCGCCGTTGTACCCGATGGCCACCGCGGGCATCGCCGACATCGTCGCGCAATGGGCCGACACCGCGCTGTTCTGGACCGCGGTGCCGTTCACCTTGCAGCCGGCCGGCGTGCCGCACGTGCTGAAGGACGCGACGCCCGAGATGCTGAAGGCCTTCGGTGCCGACCGCGCCGCGATGAACCCGAACATGCGCCGCGCGACCGTCGCCGACGGCGCCGCGGCGCTGAGCACCTACCTCGGCCGTCTCGAACACCTGCTCGCCGACGGCCGGCCGTTCCTGCTCGGCGCGCTGGCGAGCATCGCCGATTTCTCGGCGGCGCAATCGATCTGGTTCATCCACCTCGCACCGCCGATCGCCGCGCTGCTGCGGGCCTATCCGAAGGTCGAGGCGTGGTACCAGCGGGTGCATGGTTTCGGGCACGGCACGTTCACGAAGACGAGCAGCGCCGAGGCGATCGCGGTCGCGGCCCAGGGCGCGTGTGCAGCGCTGTCGTTCACGGCCGAAGCCGGGTTGGAGCAGGGCGCCGAGGTGACCGTGACGCCGAGCGACTATGCGCACGACGCGGTCGCCGGCACGCTCGTCGGCCTGAGCCCCCAGGAAGTCGTGATCGAGCGCCGCGACGAACGCGCCGGCACCGTGCACGTGCACTTCCCGCGCATCGCGTTCCAGATCAAGAAACCGCAACCGCAGTGAAAGAGACGCTCGCATGAAGACCTTCAAGGGCCGCACGGCCGTGATCACCGGCGCTGCTTCCGGCTTCGGCCTGGAGGCCTCGCGCATTGCCGCCGGGCTGGGCATGAACATCGTGATGGCCGACGTGCAACAGGACGCACTCGATCGGGCCGCGGCCGAGATCGGCAGGCTCGGCGCAGCGGTGCTGCCGTACCGCCTCGATGTTTCGAAGGCGGCCGAGGTCGAGGCGCTCGGCGCCGCGACGCTCGCGCGCTTCGGCGCCCCGCACTTCGTCTTCAACAATGCCGGCGTCGGCGCCGGCGGGCTGATCTGGGAGACGACGCTGAAGGACTGGGAGTGGGTGGTCGGCGTGAACCTGATGGGTGTCGCGCACGGCATCCGGGTGTTCACGCCGATGATGCTGGCGGCGGCCGCGAAAGACCCCGGCTACGAAGGCCACATCACCAACACCGCGTCGATGGCCGGGCTGTTGAACGCGCCGAACATGGGCGTGTACAACGCCACCAAGAGCGCGGTCGTGGCGATGAGCGAAACGCTGTACCAGGACCTGAGACTCGTCACCGACCAGATCAGCGCCTCGGTGCTGTGCCCGTTCTTCGTGCCCACCGGCATCACGCAGAGCCAGCGCAACCGGCCCGCCGAGATGACGGACGCGGGACGCCAGCTCACGCGCAGCCAGCTGATCGGCCAGGCGATGAGCGACAAGGCCGTCAGCAGCGGCAAGGTCAGTGCGGCACAGGTCGCGCAGTTCGTGTTCGACGCGGTCGCGCAGCGGCATTTCTACGTCTACAGCCACCCGAAATCGCTGGCCAGCGTGCAGGTGCGGCTCGAGGACATCATGACCCCGCGCAACCCCACCGATCCGTTCGCTCACAAGCCGGAACTGGGCGAGAAGCTGCGTGCCCAGCTGCGTGGGGTCGACTGACCGTCGACCGGCCCGCGGCGTGCGAGGTCGCACGGTTTGCCCGCTCAAGCAGCTTTACTTTGTTGCCGAAGTTGACCTGAGCCCCGCGCGTGGGCCTCAGATCAACGGTGAAAGGGCAATTCGAAATGAGCTTCGCAAACCTCCGCGTCAAGACCAAGCTGATGCTCGGCTTTGCCGCAATGGCCCTGGTCGTGTTGCTGGTATCGGGCCTGTCGTTGCGCTCGCTGAGCAGCTCCGATGAACGCTTTTCCAGCCATTTGACCGGCGCGGCCAAGCGCGAGCACCTGGCCACCGACATGCGCAGCGCTGCGAACCGGCGCGCGATCGCGGCACGCAACCTGGTGCTGGTCACCTCGCCCGCGGACCGCGAGGTCGAGAAGGCCTTGGTCACCAAGGCCCATGAAGACATGGGTACCAGCCTGGCCGCGCTGCGCGAGGTCGTCGGCAAAGCCGGTGCCGGCACCAACGATCGTGACCTGTTCAAGCGCATCGAGGACGTCGAGGCGAAGTACGGCCCGGTCGCGCTGGCGATCGTGAATCTCGCGCTCGAGGGCAAGCGCGAGGACGCGGTCGCGAAGATGAACGCCGAGTGCCGCCCGCTGCTGGCGGCGCTGATGAAGGCAACCGACGACTACGTCGCCGACGCCGAGGCCGATGGCGCGACCAGCGTCAAGGTCGCCGCCGCGGCCTACTCGCACGACCAGATGGTGCTGGTCGTGGTCTGCCTGCTGGCGGCGCTCTGTGCCTTCGCGCTCGGCTGGGGCATCAGCGAGATGGTCACGCGCCCGCTGGTGCGTGCGGTCAAGCTGGCCGAGTCGGTGGCCGCAGGCGACTTGCGCAGCGACAACATCACGATCGACAGCCGCGACGAGACCGGCCAGTTGCTGGCCGCGCTGCAACGCATGACGGTGAGCCTGGCGACGATGGTGGGCAGCGTGCGCCAGTCGGCCGACGGCATCGCCACCGCATCGAGCGAGATCGCCACCGGCAACCAGGATCTTTCGGCCCGCACCGAACAGCAGGCCAGTGCGCTGCAGCAGACGGCCTCGTCGATGCAGCAGATGACCGCGACGGTGCAACACAACGCCGACAGTTCGCGCCAGGCGAGCCAGCTCGCGAGTTCGGCGGCCGATGTCGCCGGGCGCGGCGGTCAGGTCGTCGAGCAGGTGGTCACGACGATGGGCGAGATCAGCGCCTCGAGCAAGCGCATCGCCGACATCATCAGCGTGATCGACGGGATCGCGTTCCAGACCAACATCCTCGCGCTCAACGCGGCCGTCGAGGCGGCGCGCGCAGGCGAGCAGGGCCGCGGCTTCGCGGTGGTGGCCTCCGAGGTGCGCGGGCTGGCGCAACGGTCGGCCAACGCCGCCAAGGAGATCAAGAGCCTGATCGAGGACAGCGTGCAGAAGGTCGGCACCGGCAGCAAGCTGGTCGGCGAGGCCGGCAAGACCATGCACGAGATCGTCGAGCAGGTGCGCCGCGTCACCGACCTGGTGGCCGAGATCAACGCTTCGACCAATGAACAGAGCAGCGGCATCGTCCAGGTGAACCAGTCGGTCGCCGCGATCGATCAGGGCACGCAGCAGAACGCCGCGCTGGTCGAAGAAAGTGCCGCCGCGGCCGAGAGCCTGCGTCAGCAGGCCGCCGGCCTGCTCGGCATGATCGCCCAGTTCCGGACCGGCGCCGTGGCGATGCCGGCCTGACAGGGCGGCCCCGGGCGCGCGGCGCGCCGCGCGTTCAGCAACCGAGCCTGACGGCCTGCACCGGCCGGCCGCCGGCGGCATCGACGATCACCAGGTTGACCTGGCGCGGATGCGCCGGGTCGGCCACCGCGCCGAGATCGAACTGCAGGGTGGCGGCCGCACCGTCGGGCATCGTGGTCCAGGACGGCACGCGCCGGTACTCGCGCACCACGTCGTCGTGGGTCAAGGTCGCCCCTTCGTTCTCGCCCGCCTTCACGGCACTCACGTGGTTCTGCTCGGTGACGGCCCAGTACGCGGCCAGCCGCGCCGGCGCACCCTTCAGCGGCGCGACGAGGGCGGTCACGCGCGTGCCGTCGCGGCTGAGCTGCACCTCGACCGGCGACGGTCGCGCCGCCGCGGCCGCGATCGACGCCCGTGGCCAGTCGGGCCGGTCGACGCCGTTGACGATCACCTGCGGCGTGTAGCTGAAGCGGGCACCGCTGACGGGCTGCTGCTGCGCCTGACGCTGCGTGTAGTCGGGGCTCGCGAAACGGTCTTTCCAGCCCAGGCGATCCCAGTAGTCGACGTGGAACGCGAGCGCGACAACACCAGGTTCGTTCTTCAGACGCGACAGCCAGCGGTCGGCGGGCGGGCACGAGCTGCAGCCCTCGGAGGTGTAGAGCTCGACCACGGCCGGCGCCACCGCGCCGCTGCGCGCATTGCAGGTCGACGCCGCGCTGCTCGTGGTCGGCCCGAACAATGCCGGCAGCGCGAGCGCGGCGGCCAGTGATGCAGCAAGACGGTTGAGCGAAGCCATGCCGGACTCCTTGGATTGGTTGCGCATCGGTCGCGCCGGGCGCGCGGTTCTTACGGCATCGTGTGCCACACTGCGCCGCCGTCGAAGCCGCCCGTTGCCCTCATGCATTCTTCCCCAAAGCGCCGCGTCGCCGTGATCGGCGGCGGCCCGGCCGGCCTGATGGCCGCCGAATGCCTCGCGGCCGGCGGTGTGCAGGTCGACCTGTTCGACGCGATGCCGTCGGTGGGCCGCAAGTTCCTGCTCGCCGGCAAGGGCGGGCTGAACCTGACCCACAGCGAGCCACTCGATGCGTTCCTGGGCCGCTTCGGCGCGCGCCGCACGGTGCTCGAGCCGATGCTGCGCGCGTTCGGCCCGACCGAGCTGCGCGCCTGGGCGCAGGGCCTGGGCGTGGCGACCTTCGTCGGCAGCTCGGGCCGCGTCTTCCCGAGCGACCTGAAGGCGGCGCTGCTGTTGCGCGCCTGGCTGCATCGGCTGCGCGCCGCGGGGGTCGCGTTCCACATGCGGCAGCGCTGGCTGGGCTGGCGCGACGGCAGCAACGCGCTGCGTTTCGCCGGACCGCAGGGCGAACACGACGTTCCGGCCGAGGCGCTGGTGCTGGCGCTCGGCGGCGGCAGCTGGGCCCGGCTCGGCTCCGACGGCGCGTGGTTGCCGCTGCTGGCGGCGCGAGGTGTCGACGTGGCGCCGCTGCGGCCGTCGAACTGCGGTTTCGAGGTCGCGCGTACCGGCGAAGGCGGGGCGGCGACGCCGGGCTGGAGTGGCTTTTTCCGCGCCAAGTTCGCGGGCTCTCCGCTGAAGAACGTCGCGCTCGCGCTGGACGCGCACGACGGCCGCGCGATGGCGCAGCGCGGCGAGTTCGTCGTCACCGAACACGGGATCGAAGGCAGCCTGGTCTACGCGCTGTCGGGCCCGGCGCGCGACACCATCGCGGTGCGCGGTCAGGCGCTGCTGCGGATCGACCTGCTGCCGGGCCGCTCGATCGAATTCGTGCGCGACGAGGTCGCCCGACCGCGCGGCTCGCGATCGCTCGCGACGCACCTGAAAAGCCGGCTCGGCCTCGAAGGGGTCAAGGCCGCGCTGCTGCACGAACTGCTGGCGCGCGAGGCGATCGCCGACCCGGCACGGCTCGCGGTCGCGATCAAGGCGCTGCCGCTGATGCTGATCGCGCCCCGGCCGCTGGACGAGGCGATCAGCAGTGCCGGCGGCGTGCGCTTCGAGGCGCTCGACGACAGGCTGATGCTGCGTGCGTTGCCCGGCGTGTTCTGCGCTGGCGAAATGCTCGACTGGGAGGCTCCCACCGGTGGCTACCTGCTGACCGCCTGCTTCGCATCGGGCGCGGCCGCCGCGCGCGGTGCCCTGCGGCGGCTCGCCGCCTGACGCGCCGGACGTGTCCTACGCGCAAGTCGGCGCCGACGGCCGGCGCGCGCGCTGCCGTCCGACGGGCCGGCAACGCCGGCGGACCTAGAGTCGGTCATCGATGACCAGAACAAGGAGTCCGCCATGCACACCATCCTGTCACGCCAGCACCCGATGCACCGCCTCGCTGGCCTGTGGTTCGCCAGCGCGATGCTGGGCCTGTCCACGGCCGCTGCTGCGGGCACCGCCGTGTCGTCCGATGCGCAGGCGCGCTACGAGCAGGAGAGGGCGCGCTGCCTGAGCGGCGAGTCGGGGCAGGCGCAGTCCACCTGCCTCAAGGAAGCCGGCGCTGCGCTGGACGCCGCCAAGCGCGGCCTGCTGGACGATGGCAATGCGAACTATCGCAAGAACGCCAAGGAACGGTGCAACGCGCTCACCGGCGACGAGATGCGCGATTGCATCGCACGCGCCAAGGGCCAGAGCAGCAGCGTCAGCGGCAGCGTCAAGGGCGGCGGCATCCTGCGCGAGTCGGTGACCGTCGAGACGCGTCCTGCCATCGTGATCGTGCCAGCCGCGCCGGCCGCATCCGCACCCTGATCGTTTCACGCTGTCTCGAACGGGCGGCGCAGGCCCTGTGGCACACTGCGCCGCTTCGATTCGCAACCTGCCGCGCAGCGTGAGCGCGGCCTCTTCTCTTGGACAAGATTCTTCTGCAGATTGCCGCCGAACTGAAGGTTCGGCCGGCTCAGATTCACGCGGCCGTCGAGTTGCTCGACGGCGGGGCCACGGTGCCGTTCATCGCCCGCTACCGCAAGGAGGCGACCGACAACCTCGACGACGTCCAGCTTCGCGAACTCGAGGCGCGCCTGTCGTATCTGCGTGAGCTCGAAGAGCGGCGCGGCGTGGTGCGCAAGAGCATCGACGAGCAGGGCAAGCTGACGCCGGCGCTGAGCGAGGCGATCGCCGCCGCACCGACGAAGCAGGATCTCGAAGACCTCTACCTGCCGTTCAAGCAGAAGCGGCGCACGAAGGCGATGATCGCGCGCGAGGCGGGCATCGAGCCGCTGGCCGATCGGTTGTTCGCCGACCCGGCGCTGGTGCCGCTGGACGAAGCGGCCGCCTTCGTCAATGTCGACGCCGGCTTCGCCGATGCCCACGCCGTGCTCGACGGCGTGCGCGACATCCTCGCGGAGCGCTGGGCCGAAGACCCCGCGTTGATCCGCGCGCTGCGCGACTGGCTCTGGAGCGACGCGCTGTTCCAGAGCACGCTGATGCATGGCAAGGACGGCACGCAGCCCGACGCTGCCAAGTTCCGCGACTACTTCGACTACGCCGAGCCGATCCGCACCGTGCCCTCGCACCGCGCGCTGGCCGTGTTCCGCGGCCGCGCATTGGAGCTGCTCGATGCGAAACTCGTCACGGGCGAAGAGCTCGTGCCGGGCAGACCGCAGCTCGCCGAAGGCCACATCGCCGTGCACCTGAAGTGGAGCCACGCCGGGCGCGCTGCCGATGACCTGATCCGCAAGTGCATCGCGTGGACCTGGAAGGTCAAGCTCAGCCTGAGCCTGGAGCGCGACCTGTTCGCGCGCCTGCGCGAGGCCGCCGAGGACGTCGCGATCAAGGTCTTCGCGGCGAACCTGCGCGACCTGCTGCTGGCCGCGCCCGCCGGGCCGCGCGTCGTGATGGGGCTGGACCCAGGCATCCGCACCGGCTGCAAGGTCGCGGTGGTCGACGCGACCGGCAAGGTGCTGGCCACCGACACCGTCTACCCGCACGAGCCGCGCCGCGACTGGGAAGGTGCGCTGCACGCGTTGGCCAAGCTGTGCGCGATGCATCGTGTCGACCTGATCGCGATCGGCAATGGCACCGCGAGCCGCGAGACCGACAAGCTCGCGGCCGACCTGATCAAGCGCCTCCAGCAGATCGCGCCCGACACGAAGATCGAGAAGGTCGTCGTCAGCGAGGCCGGCGCGTCGGTCTATTCGGCCAGCGAATACGCGAGCAAGGAACTGCCCGAGCTCGACGTGAGCCTGCGCGGCGCGGTCAGCATCGCGCGGCGTCTGCAGGATCCGCTGGCCGAACTCGTGAAGATCGACCCGAAGAGCATCGGCGTCGGCCAGTATCAGCACGACGTCAACCAGAGCGAACTCGCGCGGAGCCTGTCGACGGTGATCGAGGACTGCGTTAATGCGGTCGGCGTCGACCTGAACACCGCGTCGACGCCGCTGCTGTCGCGCGTGTCGGGGCTGAGCGGCGCGGTCGCCGCGAACGTCATCCGCTGGCGCGACGCGAACGGCGCATTCCGCAACCGCCGGCAGTTGCTCGAGGTGAGCGGCCTGGGCGCGAAGACCTTCGAGCAGAGCGCGGGCTTCCTGCGCATCCGCGGCGGCGACAACCCGCTCGATCAGTCGGGCGTGCACCCCGAGACCTACCCGCTGGTCGAGCGCGTGCTCGGCGCGCTGCAGCGCCCGGCGGCCGAGGTGATGGGGCGCAGCGACGTGATCCGCAGCCTGAAGCCCGAGGCCTTCGCCGACGAACGCTTCGGGGCGATCACCGTGAAGGACGTGCTCGCCGAGCTCGAGAAACCGGGCCGCGACCCGCGCCCGGACTTCAAGGTCGCGCGCTTCAATGACGGCATCGAGGACATCAAGGATCTGGTAGCCGGCATGACGCTCGAAGGCACGATCAGCAACGTCGCGCAGTTCGGCGCGTTCGTCGATCTCGGCGTGCATCAGGACGGGCTGATCCACGTCAGCCAGCTCGCGAACAAGTTCGTCAACGACGCGCGCGAGGTGGTGAATACCGGCGACATCGTCAAGGTCAAGGTGCTCGAGGTCGACCTGGCGCGCAAGCGCATCGCGCTGACGATGAAGCCCGACGCCAAGCCGGCGGCGCCCGGCGCAGGCGGCGGCAACAGCTACCGCGCCGCGGGGCGCGGAGAACGTCGCAGCAGCACCGCGCCGCAGCCGAGCGGCTCGGCAATGGCCGACGCGTTCGCGCGCTTGCAGGGCAAGCGCTGAGCCCTGGCGCTGCCGCGCCGGCGGCCACGCCTTACATTGCGGGCATGCAAGCCCTCAGCGTCCATGCCGGTCCGCGCGCGCTGCAGGCCTTGCGCGAGCACGGCCTGCAGGTCCGGCACATCCGCGCGATCCCGGCCGCGGCCGGCGGGCCAAAGGGCTTGGCGCTGAACCCGCTGGACCAGTACCTGTTCGGCGAGTGGCTCGCGCCGGCGACCCGACCGATCCACCTGCTCGGCGCGTCGATCGGCGCCTGGCGCATGGCCGCAGCCTGCCTGCACGAGCCGGCGCGGGCGCTGGCGCAGATGGCACAGGACTACATCCACCAGGACTACCAGCACGCGCCCGGAAGGCCGCCGACGCCGCGCCATGTCAGCGAGGTGTTCGGCGCGAACCTGCGTGCGCGCTTCGGCGGCCGCAGCGACGAGCTGCTGCGCAACTCGCGCTTTCGGCTGCACGTGTTCACCAGCCGCGGTCGCCATCTGTTGCGGCGCCACGGGCGCGCACTGTCGTCGGTCAGCACGCCGCTGGGCTATGCCGGATCGTTCGCGGCCAACGCGCTGAGCCGGCGCGCGATGGGCGGCTGGTGGGAGCGCGTGATCTTCTCCGACCCGCGCGAGCCACTGCCGCTCCGTCTGAACGACTACCGCACGCACGTCGCCCGACTCGGCGCCGACAATCTGCCCGCAAGCATCCTGGCGAGCTGCTCGATCCCGTACTGGCTCGACCCGGTGCACGACATTCCCGGCGCGCCGCGCGGCGCGTACTGGGACGGCGGCATCACCGACTACCACCTGCACCTGAACTACGCGTCGATCCCCGACGAGGCGAACGGCGAGCCGGCGCTGGTGCTGTACCCGCACTTCCAGCGCAGCATCATCCCCGGCTGGCTCGACAAGTTCCTGAAGCATCGCCACCGCGCGACGGCGCAGCTGTCGAACGTGGTCGTGCTGTCGCCGAGTCCCGAATGGGTCGCGACCCTGCCGTCGGCCAAGCTGCCGGATCGCGCCGACTTCAAGCGCTTCGGCGACGACACGCAGGGCCGCATCGCGAGCTGGGCGCGCGCGGTGAAGGAAAGCGAGCGCCTGCGCGACGAGTTCGCCGCGTGGGCCGGCGGCGGCACAGCCCTTGCTGTGCAGCCGCTGGTTTGAAGGGGAGCCAACCGACATGAACCTGCCGAAGCACGAACTGACGATGACGGTGCTGATGACGCCCGACATGGCGAACTTCAGCGGCAACGTGCACGGCGGCACCGTGCTGAAGCTGCTCGACCAGGTGGCGTACGCCTGCGCGAGCCGCTACGCCGGGCGCTATGTCGTGACCCTGTCGGTCGATCAGGTGACGTTTCGCGAGCCGATCCACGTCGGTGAGCTGGTGAGCTTCCTGGCGAGCGTCAACCACACCGGCACGACCTCGATGGAGATCGGCATCAAGGTCGTCGCCGAGGACATCCGGACGCAATCGCTGCGGCACGCGAACAGCTGCTTCTTCACGATGGTCGCGATGGACGACGCACGCCAACCGGTCGCGGTGCCGCCGCTCGTGCTGCTGACCGACAACCAGCGCCGGCGCGACGCCGCCGCTCGCATGCGGCGCGAGTTGCGCCGCGAATTCGCGCAGCGCATGAAGGCCGGCGCCGCGCCGGACTGATGCGGCGCGAAGAAATCTTCCTTTGCATTGCATCCGGCCGCAACGGGCCGGCGTAAGGGGCTTCAGACGCGACGGGCAACCGCCCGAAAACGTCGGAACAAGTCGACCTGACGGGCCCACCCGCAGGCCGTCCCACGACCTCAAGCAAAGGATGACGCCATGAAATCTCAACGACCGGGAACTTTCCGACTGCTGCCGCTGCTCGCGGCGATCGGCGCGCTGTACGGTGTGTGCGCCGCGCCGGCGCTGGCCTCGAGTCACCGGGAGGCGCCGGCGATCACGGGCACGCCGAAGGTCGACGCCACCGACTTCTACATGTTCAACAGCTACGAGCCGGGTCGCACCGGCTTCGTGACGATGATCGCCAACTACCTGCCGCTGCAGGACGCGTACGGCGGCCCGAACTACTTCAAGCTCGACCCGAACGCCCTCTACGAGATCCATGTCGACAACGTCGGCGACGCGAAGGAACACCTGACCTTCCAGTTCCGCTTCACGAACACGTCCAAGGGTCAGACCTTGCCGATCAACGGCACGAACGTCGCCATTCCGCTGACGCAGTTCGGCGGCGTGTCGGACACGACCGGCGCCAATCTCAACGTGACCGAGAGCTACACGCTGAGCGTCGTCCGTGGCGACCGCCGCTCCGGCACGGCCGCAGCCGTCAGCGGCACGCCGGCTGGCGGCGGTGCAGCGACCACGACCTTCGCGAAGCCGTCGGACAACATCGGGACCAAGACGATTCCGAACTACGCGGCCTACGCGGCCAAGTTCATCTACGCGATCAACATTCCTGGCTGCAACACGCCGGGCAAGGTGTTCGTCGGCCAGCGCAAGGACCCGTTCGCTGTCAACCTGGGCGTTATCTTCGACCTGGTCAACGTGCCGAGCGCGGCCTTCCTGCTCGACAACTCGAACAAGGACGCGGGCACCGACTCGCTGCAGGACAAGAACGTCACCTCGCTCGCCCTCGAAGTGCCCGCGAGTTGCCTGACCGCCGGGTCCGATACGGTGATCGGTGGCTGGACCACGGCGAGCCTGCGCCAGGGCACGCTGCGCAACGGTGCGCCGAAGAGTGGCCTCGAAGCAGCGACCGTGCACGGCGGTGCCTGGACGCAGGTCTCGCGACTCGGCATGCCGCTGGTCAACGAGGTTGTGATCGGCCTGAACGACAAGGACAAGTTCAACGCCTCGAAGCCGAAGGACGACGGCCAGTTCGCCACCTACGTGACGAACCCGACGCTGCCCAAGCTGCTGGAGATCGCGCTGGGCGCACCCGGCATCTCGCCGACGAACTTCCCGCGCACTGATCTCGTGACGACCTTCCTTACCGGCATCAAGGGCGTGAACCAGCAAGGCACGGTGACGGCTTCGGAGATGCTGCGCCTGAACACCGCGATCGCGCCGACACCGTATGCGAACCAGAACCGCCTCGGCCTGCTCGGCGGGCTGCTGTCGGGGGACGGCGATCTGGCCGGCTATCCGAATGGGCGGCGACCGAACGACGACGTCGTCGACATCTCGCTGGTCGCGGTGATGGGCGGCCTGTGCGTGGCCAATGGCACGGCCGACACGTACAAGTTCGGCGCGGCCTGCAACCCGTCGGCAGTGCCGCTCGGCACGGCGGTGTTCGGGCTGCACGACGGGGTCGACCAGGCCGGTCCGAAGGTCAAGGCCGCCGGGCCGTTGCTGCCGGGCTTCCCGTACGTCGGCACGCCGCTGCCGGGCGCGCAGTGAAGCGGCGCACAAGGAGCATGACATGAAGAAGTCCTGGATCTTTGCGCTGTGCGCGGCCGCCTCGCTGGCCGGCTGCGGCGGTGGGGGCGACCACACGCCGCCGGCCACCGAGTCGGTTCCGGCGAGTGCGAGCGCGTCGACGGGCGGCTTCGTCGGTTACCTGATGGCGTTGGTGGCCTCGGCCGCCGACACGCTGGAACCGGTCGACGTGAGTGCCGTCAATCCTCCGGCCGACGATGCGAGCGAGCCGACGCCGATCAACTGAAGGCGGCAGAGGGGCGGGGCGCGCAAGGCGTTCCGCTCTCTGGCTGACCGACTCGATGACCGACACCGTGCAACCCTTCAAGCTCCTGCTGACATCAACCCTGGCCGCGCTGCTGCTCGCCGCGGCGACGGGCTCGCTTGCGACACCCATCGCACCGACCAGCGACGACGAGGTGATCGACGTGCTGCCTGCGGTGAGCGGCAGCCGCGCCGACGCGCGCCGCCTGCGCCAGCAACTGGCGCAGCAGCCGCAGAACGCCGCGCTGGCGCTGACGGCCGCGCGGCGCTACCTCGATCAGGCCCACGAACTCGGCGACCCGCGCTTCGCCGGCATGGCGTTGTCGGCGATCGCCGCGTGGCCCGACGCCGCGAGCGCGCCCGACGAGGTGCTGATGATGCGCGCCACCTTGCAGCAGTACCTGCACGAATTCGACGCCTCGGCGGCGACGCTCAAGACCTTGCTCGCGCGCCCCGGCGCGCCGCGGCCGCAGGCCTGGCTGACGCTGGCGACGGTGCGCCGCGTGCAGGGTCGCTATGCCGAATCCGACGCCGCGTGTGCCCAGGTCGGGCGTGCCGGCGCCACACTGCATGCAAGTGCCTGCGCCGCCGAGAACGCCGCGTTGAGCGGCGATGTCGAGCGCGCTCGCGCCACCTTTGCCGCGTTGTTGGCCGACCCACGCCAGCCCGCGGCGACGCGCGCGTGGCTGACCACCAGCGTGGCCGAACTGGAGCAGCGCGCCGGTCGCGCCGCCGCGGCCGAGACGGCGTTCCGAGCGGCGCTTGCGCTGGCCCCGGATCCCTACACGACGCTGGACTACGCGGATTTCCTGATCCAGCAGCAGCGGCCCGCGCAGGCGCTGGCGCTGCTGAAGGGACAGGTGCGCAGCGACGCGGTGCTGCTGCGGCTGGCGATCGCGGGCGTTCAGGCGCACTCGCCGGGGGCCGCGGCCGACGTGGCCGAAATGCGCGAGCGCATCGCGCTGGCCAACGAGCGGCCGGACGCGAAGGTCTTCCACGGTCGGGAGCAGGCGATGTTCGCGCTGGCCGTCGATGGTGACGCGAGACGGGCCCTCGCACTCGCGCGCGGCAACGTCGTACAGCAGCGCGAGCCGCTGGACCTGCTGGTGCTGGCGCAGGCCGCGCGGGCCAGTGGAGAGGCGAGCGCGCTGCAGGACGCGAAGCGCGTCGTCGACGCGATGGGCTTGGTCGACCGTCGCATCGAGGCGATCCTGTGATGCGCCGCGCCGTCACCGCCGCACTGCGCGCGATCTGCTGCCTCGCGTTGCTGGGGCTCGGCTCGAACGTCCAGGCGCACAAGGCCAGCGACTCGTACCTGCAGATCGATGCCGGCGACAAGGGCACGACGCTGCGCTGGGACATCGCGCTGCGCGACCTCGATGCCGCAATCGACATCGACGCGAACGAAGACGGTCGGTTGACCTGGGGCGAGGTGAAGGCGGCGTGGCCGCGCATCGAAGCCTATGCATTGCCGCGTCTGGCGATCGCTGGTTGCGCGCTGCGGCCGACCGGGCACGCGCTCGAACGCCGCAACGACGGCGCGTACGCGGTGCTCATGCTGACCTCGGACTGCGTGCTCGCGCCGACGCCGGCGATCGACTACACGCTGTTCCGAGAGGTCGATCCGACGCACCGTGGCATCGCCAGGCTGCAGCGCGCGGGCCAGCCGCCGACCTTGCTCATGCTGGACCCGACGCATGCGATCATCACTCCCACAGCGACAGCTTCGGCGGCACCACCGGAGGCGAGCGCGCCGAACGGCGCACTCGGGTTCCTGCGCGAGGGCGTGCGCCACATCCTGACCGGGTACGACCACGTGCTGTTCCTGTTGTGCCTGCTGCTGCCGTCGGTGATGCGGCGCACCCCTGAAGGGTGGCGGCCGGTCGACAGCCTCTCGCAGGCGGTGTGGCCGGTGATCGGCATCGTCTCGGCGTTCACGGTCGCGCACTCGATCACGCTCGGCCTGGCGGCGCTGAAGATCGTCGCGCTGCCGTCGGCGTTCATCGAGCCGGCGATCGCGGTGACGATCATCCTGGCGGCGCTCGACAATGTCTGGCCGATCCTCCCGGTCCGGCGCGTCGTCGTGACCTTCTGCTTCGGGCTGATCCATGGTTTCGGCTTTGCCGGTGTGTTGGCCGAGCTGAACCTGCCGACCTCGGAGTTCGTCCGGGCATTGCTCGAGTTCAACATCGGGCTGGAACTCGGGCAGCTGATGATCGTCGTCGGCGTGACGGCGCTGCTGTTCGTGCTTCGCCAGTGGCCGCGCTACCGGCCGCTGGTGATCCGCGGCGGCTCTTACGCGGCGATCGTCGTCGGGCTGCTGTGGCTGATCGAACGCACCGCGAACGTGTCGATCCTGCCCATGTAGAATCGAGGCTCTCAACGAAAAAGGACGAGAAAGGCAATGATGGTTATGACACCGCGAACTACCACCTTCTTCCAGAAGGTCTAGTCGGCCGCGCGTCTAGCCCAACCGTTCCCATTTCCTTATCGACCAAGGCGCGGCTCAGTCCGCGCCTTTTTGTTTGCCGGAGCCTCACGATGATCTCGATTCAATTGCCCGACGGTTCGAAGCGCGAATACCCCGGCCCGGTGACGGTGGCCGAGGTGGCCGCGTCGATCGGCACCGGCCTGGCCAAGGCGGCGCTCGCCGGGCGCGTGGGGCAGGGCGAAGCGGCCCGCGTGGTCGACACGAGCTTCCTGATCGACCACGACACGCCGCTGGCGATCGTCACCGACAAGGACGGCGCCGGCCTTGAGGTGATCCGCCATTCGACGGCGCACCTGCTGGCCTACGCCGTCAAGGAACTGTTCCCCGATGCGCAGGTCACGATCGGCCCGGTGATCGAGAACGGCTTCTTCTACGACTTCTCGTACAAACGCCCGTTCACGCCCGAGGACCTGGCCGCGATCGAGGCGAAGATGACCGAGCTCAGCAAGCGCGACGAGAAGGTCGAGCGTCGCGTGCTGCCGCGTGACGAGGCGGTGGCGTACTTTAAGGGCCTGGGCGAGCACTACAAGGCCGAGATCATCGCGAGCATCCCGGCGAACGAGGACGTCTCGCTGTACCGCGAAGGCGCGTTCGAGGACCTGTGCCGCGGCCCGCACGTGCCCAGCACCGGCAAGCTCAAGCACTTCAAGCTGATGAAGGTGGCCGGCGCCTACTGGCGTGGCGATCACCGAAACGAGATGCTGCAGCGCATCTACGGCACGGCCTGGGCGACCAGGGACGAGCTGCAGCAGCACCTGCACATGCTCGAGGAAGCGGAGAAGCGCGACCACCGCAGGCTCGGGCGCGAACTCGACCTGTTCCACATCGACGAGTTCGCGCCGGGGCTGGTGTTCTGGCATCCGAAGGGCTGGGCGCTGTGGCAACAGGTCGAGCAGTACATGCGGCAGGTCTACCGCGACTGCGGCTACCAGGAAGTGAAGGGGCCCCAGATCCTCGACAAGAGCCTGTGGGAGAAGACCGGCCACTGGGACAACTACCGCGACAACATGTTCACGACCGAGTCGGAGAAGCGCGAGTACGCGCTCAAGCCGATGAACTGCCCGGGGCACGTGCTGATCTTCAAGTCGCACATGCGCAGCTACCGCGAGCTGCCGATCCGCTATGGCGAGTTCGGCCAGTGCCACCGCAACGAACCCAGCGGCGCGATGCACGGCATCATGCGGGTGCGCGGCTTCACCCAGGACGACGGCCACATCTTCTGCACCGAGGACCACATCCTAGAGGAGTGCGTGGCCTACACGGCGCAGCTGCAGGCGGTGTATCGCGACTTCGGCTTCACCGAGATCATCTACAAGGTGGCCACAAGGCCCGAGCCGCGCATCGGTTCCGACGCGCTGTGGGACAAGGCCGAACAGGCGCTGATGGAGTCGCTGCGCCGCTCCGGCTGCGACTTTGCGATCGCCCCCGGCGAGGGCGCGTTCTACGGCCCGAAGATCGAGTACACGCTGAAAGATGCGCTCGGCCGCCATTGGCAGTGCGGCACGATGCAGGTCGACTTCAACATGGCCGAGCGTCTGGGCGGCGAGTACGTGACCGAGTCCAGCGGCCGCGCGCACCCGGTGATGCTGCACCGGGCGATCATCGGCAGCTTCGAGCGGTTCATCGGCATGCTGATCGAACACCATGCCGGCGCGCTGCCCGCCTGGCTGGCGCCGCTGCAGGTCAGCGTGCTCAACATCAGCGAGGGCCAGTGTGACTACGCCCGGGAAGTGGTCAAAACGCTGCAAAAACAAGGACTTAGGGTGGTGTCCGATTTGCGCAACGAGAAAATAACCTATAAAATCCGCGAGCATTCCTTGCAAAAGGTCCCGTACATCCTCGTCGTAGGCGACAAGGAGAAGGCAAACGGGGCTGTTGCAGTGCGCGCCCGGGGCAATCAGGACCTCGGTGTGATGCCACTGGCCGACTTCACCGAGAAGATCGCCGCTGACATCGCCCACAAAGTGTGAGAGCACTGGCGTCGTCGCCTCGGTGACGGCGCTCCCGGTCGTCGGGGCGCGCGTTCGTTTTTGTTGGGCCCCGCTGCCTTGGGGCTCGTTGAAAGGTCTAGACCATCGCTACTTTTGCTGACCGCCGTACTCCCAACGCAGAGCGCAAACACCGCCTCAACCGGGAGATCATGGCGCCTGAAGTCCGTCTGAACGGGCCCGAGAACGAACCGCTGGGCATCGTGAGCATCACCGAGGCGTTGCGCCTCGCCGGCGAGGCCGATGTCGATCTGGTCGAGATCGTCGCGCAGGCCGATCCGCCGGTCTGCCGGCTGATGGATTACGGCAAGTTCAAGTACCAGGAGCAAAAGCGCGCGGCCGAGGCCAAGAGCAAGCAGAAGGTCATTGAAGTCAAGGAAGTGAAGTTCCGGCCGGGTACCGATGAAGGCGACTACGCGATCAAGATGCGTAACCTGCGCCGCTTCATCGAGGAGGACGGCGACAAGGGCAAGGTCACGCTGCGTTACCGGGGGCGCGAGATCACCCACCAGGACATCGGCATGCGCCTGCTCGAGCGCATTCGCGACGAACTGGCGGATGTCTCGGTGGTCGAGCACATGCCCAAGCTCGAAGGTCGCCAGATGATCATGGTGCTGGCGCCGAAAAGGAAGTAAGAGTCGTGGAGAGTTCAGCGTGCCGGTGTGGTTTGCCGGCGCGTTGCCAGAAGCGACTGCAGGCCTACAAGACGGCAAGAGTTTGCCGGCGCCTGCAGGAGCAATCAAGAAGGAGCAGTCATGCCCAAAATGAAGACCAAGAAGAGCGC
>Ga0070667_100000741_pt1 | contig 31255 bp, 23 predicted proteins | sample KBSS33metaG_FD_64659 | JGI IMG/M metagenome (GOLD analysis project Ga0070667, IMG submission 64659) | Switchgrass rhizosphere microbial communities from Kellogg Biological Station, Michigan, USA - KBS S3-3 metaG | ecosystem: Host-associated > Plants > Roots > Rhizosphere > Soil ...
TGCACTGCTGCAGGCTGAAAATGCGACGCTCGGCACGGTAGTGGAGAATGCTGCCGTGAACGAATTGCCGCTCAATGGCCGAAATTATCTCAGTCTGGTGGCTCTTGCTTCGAATGCCAATACCTTGTCTCCGAATGCGGGCCAGGCGGGGGCGCGACTGGGTGGCGAGCGGGCAAGTCAATCAATCTCAGTCGGCGGCAATCGAATCATGTTTGACTATTTCACGCTCGACGGCGTCAATAACACGGACCCTGACTTCAATACGTATGTCGGGCTGCCCTCAGTAGACGGTATTGAGGAATTCAAAGTGCAGACCGGCGTCTATTCAGCCGAGTTCGGCCATGAGGCTTCGCAAGTCAATGTCGTGAGCAAAGCGGGCACAAACGTCTACCACGGTTCTCTCTTCGAGTTCATCCGCAACAATTACGTGGATGCAGATCCCTACTTCTTCCCCTATAACCTCGCTCCTCTAAAGGTCTTTCCATTCAAATGGAATGACTACGGGTTTGAGTTGGACGGCCCGATCAGAATCCCAAAGCTCCTCGATGCCAGAGACAAATTGTTTTTCATGGTGGACGACGAATGGAGGCAGGTTCGGTCAATAGGACAGGGGCAGGCGGTGGTGCCGACCGCTGCCCTGGCATCGGGTGATTTTTCTGGCTACACCTACCAGAACTCCACCGGAATGCATCCGGTTACGATTTACGACCCGGCCACTGGAGATGCGAATGGACTCGGAAAACAGCCGTTTCCCGATAACAAGATTCCGGCTGCAAGGATAAGCCCGGTCTCGACGGCGCTCTTGAAGTATCTTGGAACAGCTCCGGCCGCGCCGACGTATGCCTGTTCCGGAAGCAGTTGTTCCGTCAACAACAACTATTCCTACACCACATCTTCTCCGCAGGACCGCCAAAGCCTCACGGTCCGTGGAGACTTCACGCAATCGCAAAAGCTGCAATACGCATTCCGTTACAGCTCCGGAGATGAATCGCTCCTATCGACCGGGCTGCTCGGGGCAGGCAGCAAAATCATCACCAACTATTACCAGTACATGGGATCCAATACGTGGACAGCGACTCCGCACACCGTCAATGAAGCGCGGTTCGGGTACACGCGCTTCTACAACTCTCTCGGCCTGCTGTCGGCTTTCACGCACAATGTTGTCGACGAGGTTAAGATCCCAGGTCTCAGTGGCGGCACGGCCTCAACCTGGGGCATTCCGGACGTTTCTTTCGGTAACGCGACCGGAAATTCACTGAAGCAGATCTGGAGTGGATTCGGAGATCGCGGCGGAGACGGTCCGTACGTAGTGACCGACCCATCATGGCAGATCGTCGACAACGTGTCGTGGGTAAAGGGAAAACATTCCCTCAGGCTCGGGTACGAATTCAACAGGCAGACGTTCAACCAACTCGGCAACCAGTTCTCGCGTGGACAATTCAGCTCGCAGCCGATTGCTACTGCGTTCAATTCCGGAACAGGGAGCAGCCCGCTCTCAGGCGGCGACGCGTTGGCAGATTTCCTGCTCGGGAGCTTGTATCAATCAACGGCCGCAGTGGCCGTTGCGAAAGCGAATTACGTGCGGAACGTTCAAACCGCATTTGTAGACGACACCTACAAAATAATGCCAAAGCTGTCGATCGACGCCGGCCTCAGGTACGAGCTCACACCACCCTGGAACGATACATTCGGGAACAACTTTACCGTGGCCATTCCGGTGCTGCCCGCACAGCACGCGATCAGCACTACATATTCACAAGATCAATGGCCACATTATGTTCGCCAGGGCAATTGCACGCCAGACCATGTCTACGATGGGCTTGCCATCCGTTGGACGGCAAGTACGTTAGGTAACGGTCCGCCGCCGGTATGCAGCAATGGGACGCTTCCAAATGGTCCCCTCATGAATACGCAGTACAACAACTTCGCGCCTCGGTTGGGAATATCGTTCTCACCAAATGCGACGACTGTGATTCGCCTGGGGTACGGCATCTTTTACAGCCAGGACATCGGCAACGCGTATTTCGACATGGCGCGCAACATTGCGGGGCGCGTGACGTCTACAAACGCGAATGGTGTAGCGCCCTATGGCGCCTCCACGCTTACGTGGGACAACGCCACGCCCGGAGCTGGTGGCGGCGCAATCGCAAATCTCCCCTCAACCACGGTGGCCTTTGTCCTGGCCCCGAGCCACAAGACCACGTACGCTGAACAGTATCTGCTGAATATCCAAAAACAGTTCGGGCAAAACTGGTCCTTCGAAGCCGGGTATCAGGGAGCACAGAGTCGTCATCTCTATGGCTTCAGGAACATCAACATCGCGACGCCAGCCGGATACGTTCCAGATGGAACGGGCACTTCTGTGAAGTTCCGGACGCCTTTCGCCAACATGGGCGGAATCCAATACGTGCATGACGAAGGCACCGGCAACTACAACGGCTTTAGCGTGAAAGCTACACGGCGCTTCAGCAGGGGCTTCAATCTAATCAGTTCGTACACGTTTGCGAAGTCGCTGGATGATACGAGCGGAGTGCGCGTTCAGGGCAACGACATTTTGTTCCCACAGGACAACCGCTGTTTGTCATGTGACTATGGCCCGTCCGCGTTCGATGTTAAACATCGAGTTGTGGTTTCGACGCTCTACGAACTTCCGATCGGTCCCGGCAGGCTCATCCAGGCGCATAATAGAGCGCTCGTTGCGCTTGTCGGCGGATGGCAACTGGGCGGCATCTTCACGCACCAGACGGGAGCAATTGCCACCCCTCAAGACGGTACCGATCGCTCTGGAATCCAGGGTGCGGGCGGCAATTACGACCGACCGGACGCGACGGGCACAAGCCCCTATCTTCACGGCGATGCAAAGACGCTCAATGACTGGGTGAATCCTGCAGCCTATCGTCTTGCTCCAGTGGGATTCTTCGGCAACACAAGCCGCGGAAGCTACACGGGCCCAGGCTTCACAAACCTCGATGCAGCCCTCCACAAGGTTGTCCAGATGCCGTACAACGAAAAGCACCAGTTGTCGATTCGGTTCGAAGCATTTAACGCGCTGAACCACCCCAACTGGAATACACCAAATATGACGATCACCTCACCTACATTCGGCCGGATTAGTGGAACTGGTGCGATGCGACAGTTGCAACTTGCGGCGAAGTATCAGTTCTAGCTTGTCGCTGCGTCCAGAGCATCTCTTAAAAGGTGCTCTGGACTCGACTGCGGCTTGTCGACCCGAGAACGGTATTCTTCGTCAACTATCTCTTTCACCGGAAGGTCATCGACTGCCGCCAGATGTTGTCGGCCTGGTGGATCGTTACGCCATGGTCACCTTGAGAGCGGCAGCGTAATCGACTGCGGGTCGATAGTTCTTTGGAAGTTCCGCTCGGAGGGCCTTCGGCCCTTGACTCCAGACGAGTCTGGCATCAGTTCCCAGGAGTTGAACGCGGTCTATTTTGCCGGCACTGATTGTGGCGGATAATCCAAGCGATTCGATAAGAATCGGCTCCGATGGCCAGCCAAGCACAATGGCGTAGATGACATTGTTCGCTTTGTTACGCGTGAAACGGATGTCTTTTTCGCCGAGCTTGCTGACGCTCTCACCCTGAAAGGAGCCGGACTTCACCATGTTGGGACCTTCGCCGGAGATCTTCCATGGGCGCGTTTCGTAAATGGCTTCGCCATTGACCTGCATCCAGGAGGTGATGCGGTCGAGGATTGCGGCTTCCTTGCTGTCGATGGTTCCGTCGGGCCTTCCAGGAACATTGAGGATGAAGGTGCCGTTCTTGCTGACCGTGTCGATGAGCCAATGGATCACGTCGCGCGGATTGAGGTAGCCGCCGTATTCGCCGGGTTTTTCGTAGAGATGGCGGAGATAATGCCAACCGCCGATGCAGGTTTCAGATTGCCAGGGATACCTCATGATCTCGCCGGTTAATCCGCGCTCGTAGTCGGCTATTACGGCTTTGGCGAGGCGATCGGGAACGTCTTTGACGTTGAGAACCGCCTGTAGTTTGCCTCCATTCTTCGCGAGGCTGTTGTTGTAGAAGTAAGCGCCGATGTTCATGCCGCCCCAGCCGAGCGGAAGCAGTGAGTCGTCGAAGTAGAGAAGGTCGGGGTTGTGCTGGTCGATGAGGTCGCGGGTGCGGTCGTAGAAGTTCTTGACGTAGGAGACATCGGGCAGGGCGTCGCCTGGATGCTTAACGCCGTAGAGCCGCTGCGGATCGAGGCCCTGCCACCATTGACCTTTGCCGTCGGCCTCGGTGAGATGGCCATCGTAAGGAACGCCGGCGAGGGGGCCGGATTTGTCGGCGCCGTGCGAAGGCTGGAACCACCACCAGTTGCGAGCCTGATGGACGGTAACGCCGAATCGGAGGCCCTGCTTGCGCGCAGCAGCGGCCCAGTCGCCGACTACGTCGCGGTGCGGACCATACGCCGCTGCGTTCCAGGGATGGTGCTTTGAGTTCCAGGCATCGAAGTTGTCGTGGTGATTGGCGAGGGCAACGAAGATGCGCGCGCCTGCCTTCTTGTAGCGCGCGATGAGCTCGTCGGGATCCCAGTTGAGCAGGGTCCACTGAGCGCACAAATCCTTGTAGCCGAAGCGTGATGCAGGGCCGTAATGATCGAGGTGATATTTGTACTGGCGCTGTCCCTCGACATACATGTTCCGCGCGTACCAGTCGCCGGCTTCGGGCACGCACTGAGGCGTCCAGTGAGCCCAGATGCCGAACTTTGCGTCGCGATACCACTCGGGTGCTTCGTAGTCGAGAAGTGAATCCCATGTCGGCTTGAACGGACCGGCACCAGCGAGATTGGGGATGGGGGACTGCAGGGGAACGTCATCCCACGTTTCGACCGGAGAGTGCAGAGGAGTTGGATTATAGTTCCACGCGGGCTGCTGCCAGTTGGACTCATCAAGTTTCGTTTCGACGATTCGGCCATCGCTCACCTTATGGAAGACCCTCTTCTCCGGCGGTAGAGCGCAGAACTCGGCATAAGACTGCGTGTAGTCGTTGAATCCTTCCGGCTCTGTGGATTCACCAACTGCCGATGCATAGGCGGGAGAGGGCAGGGAGGTTGACGCTGCGGTGGCTGCAAGTAGCTTGCAGAAATCTCTTCGCTGCATATGCGCTCCTATTGGGTTGTCCGTACCGATGACAGACAGAGTTCCTCAAAACTGGTTCAAGGGTCGACAGGCAATCTTCGGCATGGTAACCCACGGAGAGGCCGATATAAAGCGATTTAATTGCTCTTGTTTTAAGTTTCGCTCGTCCCGTATATTCGATGCGTTCGGAAAGCGCCCGCAAAAGAGTAGGGGTATAACGCGCACCAGAGGCTTGCATTCGATGGGTCAGAGATTCAGCCGTGCGGTCGTCATTATCGCAGGAATGTTGATTGCGGAGTTTTGCGGGTTTGCGCAGCCTACTCCGGGGCAAGCGGCGCAAAACGGCGAGTGCGAAATTGCTGCCGTTTGTGAGCCCGATCTTTGGGGACAACATGGTGCTACAGCGCGGTAAGGCAGATGCGATCTGGGGCTGGGCCGATCCGGGGGAAAGCGTTCGCGTCGAGATGGGGGACAAGAGCGCAACTGCGATCACGGACGCTGATCGCCGATGGCAGGTTAAGATCGAGCCGCCTGCGTCGGGTGGTCCCTATACGGTGAGGATCTCAGGACACCAGGTTGTCGAACTGCATAACGTGCTGGTGGGAGATGTGTGGCTGTGCGGTGGGCAATCGAATATGGGGCTGCCGCTGCGCTTCACGAAGAACGCTGACGAGGAGATCAGTGCTGCAAATTATCCGCAGATTCGATTCTTCACGGTGAATGGGCACCCGGCCTATCACCGCGTGGAGGTGATCGAGGGCAAGTGGCAGGCGGTTTCGCCGGAGACTGCAAGCTGGGTTTCTGCGGTGGGTTATTACTTTGCGCGCCGCGTGCAGAAGGATATTCACGTACCGATAGGGCTGGTGATGGACGCGGTGGGCGGAACTCCGGCGGAGTCCTGGACGAGCGAGGCGGCGCTTCGACCATTACATGACTTCGATGTTCCACTTGCGGAACTGGATCGGCTGAAGGCTGCGAGTGGTCCTGAGTACGGCAACTACGTGATGCACTGGTACGACCAGTACGATGCGGGCGAGAAGAACCATTGGGACGCGCCGGATTATGACGACTCCGGTTGGAAAGTCGTGCCAGTGCCGGGCGGATTTGCAGAACTGGGAGTGCCCGATGCGCCCGCGCTGGTGTGGTTCCGGAAGGAAGTCGCGATCCCTGATCCGCTGCCGAAGGCGGCGGAGCAATCAAAGACAGCGCCGGGGATGCTTTCGCGCAGCGTCAACCTGCTGTCGCTTGGGGAGATCGAGCGAATGGACACGGCCTACGTGAATGGCACGGAGGTTGGCGGCAGTGCGTGGGTAGAGAATCCGCGGAGATACTTCATCCGCGACGGAATTCTGAAGCCGGGGCGAAACGTGATTGCGATTCGTGTGCTGAAGACCAAGCCCGATGGCGGATTTCATTCGAAGCCTGAAGAGCTGAACCTGACGCTCGCGGATGGTACGAAGGTTCCGCTTGCGGGTGAGTGGAAGGCCAAGGTTAGCGTCGACGCTCGTCCTCCGCATCCGCTGCCGATTGCGTATGAGAACTGGCCGGTCATGCCCTCCGTGCTCTACGAAGGGATGCTGGCGCCCATTGCGCCACTCTCGATTACGGGAGTGATTTGGTACCAGGGCGAGCAGAACTCGCCGCGTGCATATCAGTACCGGAAAATTCTGCCGGCGATGATTGCGGACTGGCGATCGCTTTTTGGGCAGGGAGATTTCCCGTTTTACATCGTCAGCCTGCCGGCGTTCACGAAGCACAGCGATGTTCCGGTGAATGGAGATGACTGGACGGAGTTGCGCGAGTCGCAGGCGATCTCGGCGGCGACGGTTCCGAACTCGTGTCTTGCGGTGACGATCGACACTGGCGAGGCAGACAACATCCACGCGAAGGACAAGGAGCCGGTCGGGGATCGGCTGGCGCGATGCGCGCTGGCGAAACACTACGGCGAGAAGGTCGTATTCTCGGGGCCGACGCTTGAATCTGTGGAGCGGGTTCCGGGCTCGATCCGTTTGCATTTTGCGCATGCGGATGGCGGGCTTGTGGTGAAGGGCGACAAACTCGGAGAATTTTCGATAGCCGGAGATGACCACAAGTGGTTCTGGGCTGAAGCGCGGCTCGAGGGAGACACCGTGGTCGTGTCTTCGCCGTCGGTTCCGAACCCGACGCAAGTGCGTTATGCGTGGCAGTCGAATCCCGTAGCTAGGCTTTTCAACGGCGCGGGACTTCCCGCTGCGCCGTTTCGCACAGATAGCTGGCCTGGCAAGACAGAGGGCGCCAGGCCGTATTGAGGATTACAGTCGAGCGTGTGAAGTGCGTCTTGAACCATGAACCGGAGAAAACGAATGAGAATCGGATTGACGCGAATTGTTGAGTGATCGCTGTGGGTGTTTGAGCCTGAGCGCGGCGTCGCAGAAGTAGTGGCTCAGGAGACGGATCAGACCACGGCATTGCGCTGTTCAGTTAATAGGGGACAGCGCAATTGCCAAAGCTACTGATTGCGTAAAACAAGAGAGGAGATGCTGTCCATGTCGAAATCGAAGGATTCTGTTGTTCTCACGCGGCGTGAGGCGCTGCTACTGTCCACCTCTGCAGGATTGGGCGCGGCGCTGAGCAAGCCCGCGTTCGGCTCTGACAGCGTTAAGGCAGCAGCTCATCAGGGGCCCGGCAATGTGTCCACACCGCGGTCGGCAATTGCGAAGACGCAGTACGGTAAGGTGCGCGGATTTGTGGATGGAGGTGTGTTGACGTTCAAGGGCGTGCCGTACGGAGCCAGCACGGCAGGCGAGAATCGATGGCTGCCTGCGAAATCGCCCACACCGTGGACGGACGAGTATCCGGCGCTGGTGTATGGAGCGAACTGTCCCCAGAATCTGCATACCTGGACGGGAATCGAGCAGACGTTTCTCTTTGACTGGGATGACGGGTGGCAGAGCGAGGACATGCTGAAGCTGAACATCTGGACGCCGAGCCTGACGGGGAAGCGCCCGGTGATGTTCTACATGCATGGGGGCGGGTTCAGCTTTGGATCGTCGTACGAGCTGCCGTCGCACGAAGGGGCGCAGATGGCGCGGCACCACGACGTGGTGCAGGTGTCGGTGAATCACCGACTAAATATTCTTGGGTTCTTCGATGCTGCGGAGATCGGCGGCTCTGCGTATGAGGACTCGGCGAATGTGGGGATGACCGACCTGGTGGCGGCGCTGAAGTGGGTTCACGAAAATATCGAGAACTTCGGCGGCGATCCCGACCGTGTGATGATTTACGGGCAGTCGGGCGGCGGTTCGAAGGTGACGACGTTGATGGGGATGCCTTCGGCTGTGGGGCTGTTTCATCGGGCTTCAGCGCAGTCGGGTGGTGGCGGCAACATTCCCAGCGCGGTTCAGCAAAAGGAGCTTGCGCGCCAAGTGATGAAGGAGCTGGGGCTTGCGCCGAACGACATCGGGGCACTGCAGAAGATAGAGTGGACGAAGCTGTTTGCGGCGGGGAATGCCGCGGCTGCGAAGATCAATCCGCCAGGGCCGCCGATCATGGGGCCGGCCACTCCGGGAACACCGCGCGTGGGTTGGTCGCCTTGCGTCGATGGCAAGGTGATCAACATGCGGTCGTTCTTTGATGCGGCTCCGGAGGTGTCGAAGAATGTGCCGATGCTCGTGGGATCAGTAAGCGAAGAGGGCAACCGGATGTCGTCACGCCCGACGGAGGAGGAGTGGCATGCAAGCCTTTCGAAGATGTACGGTGCGGAGAAGGCGACGGCGATTGTTGTCGCTCTGAAGAAGACGTATCCCGAGAAGAAGATTCAGACGCTTTCGTACATGTGCAGCGGCACTCCGGGGCTGAATGGGCTCGTGATGCGGAATAACGTGGTGAAGATGGCGCGATTGAAGCACGAGCTGAGGGCGGCGCCGGCGTATGCTTACTATTTCACGTGGCAGACGCAGATCCTGGATGGCGTAGCTGGCGCGTGGCACACTGCCGAGCTTCAGTTCTGTTTCGACAATACGAAGCGGTGCGAGCAGGGAACCGGGAATACTCCAGAGGCGCAGGCGCTAGGAAAGAAGATGGCGTCGTCGTGGGCGGCGTTTGCAGCGACGGGGAACCCGAGCATTCCGGGATTGAAGTGGGCGCCTTCGGATCCGGATAAGAACAACACGCTGATCTGGGATAACGAGTGCCGGATGGTGGATGATCCGGATGGGGAGGCTCGCAAGATCATCCTGGCCTGATGCATTTCTTCGATCTCATAGAGATCGAATCAGACCTCACCAACTGATCTTAATTGCGAACTTATAGAGGAACACGCTTATCTTTGTTCGCTGTGCCAGCCTGGCAATGACGGCGCGCGGAGACGTTGGTTTCCAATCGAAACTGCCCGCACGCAAAGAGCTGATATTCACCCAGCGTGGGCGGGCAGTTTTGATTGGATCGTTTGGAGTGAGCCGGTGCGGTTCTCTGCGGACGCGGTGATCATACTAGGTATGAGAAATCAATGGTCCGGATTTCGGTTGATGGCAGGTATGTTCGCCGAAACCCGCGATCAGATCGCGCAATACGAGCAGCTTGCTTCCCTCGCGGCGACAACGCAACCCGCTCTTCTTCCGACCCGGTCCGCGGTCCCTTATTCCCTGGTTCCCTGGATGCCAGCTTCCCCCATCCCCGCTGTTAAACTCGTACCGTGCCAGCCACCATTTCGTCCCCCGTACAGAACCAGAACAAGCCGCCCGTCTTCCTCCTCGACGCGATGTCATTCATCTTCCGCGCATATCATGCCATGCAGCGCAGCCGTCCCATGTCCACGCGTTCCGGACTGCCCACGGCGGCAATCTACGTTTTTGTCAACATGATCCGCAAACTGCGCGATGACTTTTCCCCGAAGTATTTCGCAGCCGTCTTCGATCCCAGCGGCGCCGTCTTCCGCGACGAGCGCGCCAAGGACATCGGCACGCTGCGCAAATGGAGCTCCAAGCTCCAGGCATTTGAAGAAGTCGCCTACGACGGCTACAAGGCGAAGCGCGAGTCAATGCCGGAGGACCTGCGCCGTCAGGTTCCTTACATTCGACGCTCGCTCGACGCACTTCGCATTCCCATCCTTGAGGTTCAGGGCTTCGAAGCCGACGACGTTATTGGCACTCTGGCTCGTGAAGCCGCAGAACAAGGTCACGAGGTCTTCATTGTTTCGGGCGATAAAGACATGATGCAACTCGTCTCCACGCACGTGAAAGTCCTCAACCCGCAGAAGGACAACCTCATTCTCGACGCCGACAAAGTCAAGGAAGTCCTTGGCGTTCCGCCCGAGAAGGTAATCGACGTGATGGCCCTTCGTGGCGATACCATCGACAACATTCCTGGAGCGCCCGGAATTGGCGACAAGGGGAGTGTCGATCTCATCGTCGAATTCGGCAGCGTTGAAGCTGTCCTGGACCGCGCGTCGGAGGTCAAGCGCAAGAGTTACCGCGAATCGCTGGAGCAGAATCGAGATGCAGTTCTGCTCTCAAAGGAACTCGTCACAATTGACTGCCACGTCCCGCTCCCACTCGATCTTGCAGGGATGCAAACACAGGAGCCGGATCTCGAAGCATGCCGCGAACTCTTCACCGAACTCGAATTCACAACGCTGCTCAAGGAACTTCCCTCACCAGTCATAGCCTATGCGTTGATCGATGAGCCTAATCCGGACCAGATAGCTGCCTTCTATACTGCTGCGCGCGAAAATGGATTCGCATTCGCTCTGGATGCTGCTCAGCCCTCTCCGGTCGAACCCGAAAACGATGTGGAGCCCGAAGCTCAGGGGAACCTTTCACTTCTCGATGTCGTCGAAGCTGCCGAGGAGAAGGCGATCTGCAGCATCGGCGTCTGTGCTGACCTTGCCGTCGCCCTGAGGCTGTCCCTCACTCCTGAACTCCGCGCGCTGCTCGAGGACGCGACCGTTCCCAAACGCGTCCATGACTACAAGCTGGCGCTCCATGTGCTTGGCGGCCTCGGCGTCAACCTGCGCGGCCCGGTCGAAGATGACTTGCTGCTCTCATATCTCGTGAATCCAATGTATGCCGGGCAAACGCTCGCTGACGTGGCTGCCCGCAATGGTCACACGGCCCCAACTTCGCTCGCTTCTGCCGCTGCTATCGTCAATGCGCTTGTGCCAAGATTGCGCAAGCACGTTGAAGAAGCCAAACTCACCAGCGTCTACAACGACATTGATGTGCCCCTGGCGCCAGTGCTCTACCGCATGGAGCAGGCCGGTGTGCGCATCGACAAAGACGTTCTGGCGCGCCTCTCAACGCGCTTTGCCGCCGAAATCGGGCGCGTCAGCGAACGTGTCTACGAACTTGCCGGCGAGCGCTTCAACATTGGTTCGCCTAAAAAGCTCGGTGAAGTGCTGTTCACCAAAATGAACTTGCCAATGCCCATGAAGTACGGCAAAGGCAAGGTCGTTTCAACCGCGCAGGATGTGCTGGAGCCGCTGGCCGAGAACTTTGAAGTTGTTCGCCTTGTTCTCGAGTTCCGGCACCTTTCCAAACTCAAATCTACCTATATCGATGTGCTGCCAAGGCAGGCCGACTCCGACTCTCGCGTACATACGACGTTTCAGGCTGCTGCGACTGCCACTGGAAGACTCTCGTCATTCAACCCCAATCTCCAGAACATTCCGATCAAGACCGAACTCGGCCGCGAGATCCGCGCCGCTTTCATCGCTGCTCCCGGTTCTGAACTTCTATCGGCCGATTACTCACAGATCGAACTCCGCCTCCTTGCCCACTTCAGCGGCGATCCGCTGCTTGTCCGCGCCTACCAGACGGGAGAAGATATTCACACGCTCACTGCGAGCGAAGTCTTCGGAGTTCCCGCCGCGACCATGGACAAGGAGACCCGCAACCGGGCCAAGGCCGTAAACTTCGGCATCGTCTACGGGATATCCCCTTTCGGACTAGCCGCGCAGCTTGGCATCCCGCAGTCCGAAGCCCGCGCCTACATTGACCGCTACTTCGAGCGCTACCAGGGCGTTAAAGCATTCATCAACAAAATACTCGAAGACACTCGTGAGAAGAGCGCCGTACGCAACATGTTCGGCCGAGTTCGCCCGATTCCCGATATCAGCAGTCGCAACTCCAACGCGCGCGGATTCGCCGAGCGCACTGCCGTTAACACGCCTCTTCAGGGCACCGCCGCTGACCTCATCAAGCTCGCGATGATCTCTCTTGCCCGCAAACTTGCCGAGCGCAAGCTCAAAACGCGCATGGTGCTCCAGGTTCATGACGAGCTGCTATTCGAGGTTCCAGAAGATGAAAAGAAGGAGGTAGAAGACCTGGTCCGTTCCGAAATGGAAGGCGTAGTGAAATTGAATGTACCTCTAGTGGCCGACCTCGGCTTCGGCCCCAATTGGCGCGACCTGTAACGAATCAGCCGGCCTCAGGATTCACGCACCCAGTTCGGACCGGATCGCATTCGCAATCGCATCCGCATGTCGTCGCATCGCCTCTTCGCTCTCGGCTTCAATCATCACGCGAGCCAGCGCCTCCGTTCCCGAGTAGCGAATCACCACGCGCCCTGACTCTCGCAGCTCCTCTTCTGCCTCACGAATGCGCTCAGCTATCGCGGGAAAGTTCTCAAGAGGCTTCTTCTCCCGCACCCTCACATTCGCAATCACCTGTGGATAGACCTTCAAGTCCGCAATGAGCTCATCGATGCTCTTGCCGCTGCGTGCCACAAGGTCCAGCACCACCAGCGCCGTCAGCAGACCGTCTCCCGTCGTCGCCAGGTGAGGGAAGAGGATGTGCCCTGATTGCTCTCCACCCAGTGCAGCATCGTTCTGCTGCATCTTTTCCAGGACATAGCGATCACCGACCGGAGCCCGCAGCATTCGAATACCTGAACGTTTCAACGCTGCCTCGAGACCCATGTTTGACATCGTGGTCGCAACCACCAAGTCTCCACTCAGCATGCCGCGGGTCTTCAGATCGCGCCCAGCCAGCAGCAGAATGGCGTCCCCATTGATTACGTTGCCGTGAGCGCCGGCCAGCATGCACCGATCCGCATCGCCGTCAAAGGTCAAACCAATAGAAGCACGGCGCTCCTTCACTTTCGCAGCAACCCATTCCGGGTGCAGCGCGCCGCAACCATCATTGATGTTTCTGCCATCCGGCGCAATGTTCAAAAGCGCGAACTCTTGTTCATCGCGAGCTCCCAGTTGCGCGAACAACGCCGGAGCAACCGCCGCGGCTGCTCCATTCGCGCAGTCGGCAACAATGCGAAGCCCGTCCAGGCGCAATTCGGGAACGCAGCTAATCAGAAACTGAACGTAATCGTCCTTGAGAGCAGAGTTGTCTTCTACCAGCGGCAGAGCATCTACCGCCGGCACATCCGCGTTCTCTGCATGACGGACAATCTCGTCCTCTATCGCCAGTTCGGTCGCATCCGGTAGCTTGAACCCATCCGACCCGAACAGCTTGATCCCGTTATCCCGCCAGGGATTGTGCGATGCAGAAATCACTACGCCTGCGTTGAACCCGCGCGTGCGCGCAAGAAACGCCACCGCGGGTGTCGGCACCACACCCGCGCTTTCGACGTCTACGCCGGTTTCGCGCAGTGCCGCCGCAATGGTCGCCGCAATCCACGGGCTTGACTCGCGCGTGTCGCGCCCCAGCAGCACCTTAGGCTCTTCCTTGTTGCGCAGGGAATGACCGAGCGCCAGTCCCGTCGCGTAGATCGTCTTGGAATCGAGCGGCGGCTCTCCTGCGATTCCCCGAATTCCATCAGTCCCAAACAGCTTGCGTGTCCCTGCTTTGTTCATATCCTCACGTCGTGCTCTTTGCGTTTTCGTCCGCTTCGTCAACGGTGCTGTCAAACTCACCATCGCTCAATCGCGTTCTCACACGGTCACCCATGGCTACCTGCGTCACCGACCGAACCACCTTGCCATCCTGGCTCATCACGAGTGCGTACCCGCGTTCCAGGACAGCCAATGGAGAGAGCGACCGCAGTCGAGCATCCATCGCTTCAATCCGGGCAGAAGCTCTCCTGACAGTTCGCTCCACCGACCGCTCGATCCGTGTTTCGCTCACTCCGAGTCGCTCGCGTGCCCTTGCCAGCATCTGTCGCGGTTCATGACGCAATACGCCCCCAGCCAACTCGCCAACCTCGCGTTGTCGCGTGCGGATTAACTCACGGACGCTCGCCTCGACGCGAAATCCCAGATCATCCAGTTGCTGACTCGTCTTGCGCAGGATTCCTGAAATCTTTCGCTCCGCGCGATCCATCGGCACACTGTCCAATTTTTGCTTTGCATGGAGGATCTGAAACCGGGCCGCCCGTTCCAGTCTGCTCCTCTGGCTTGCAACCCGCTCCGCAACCCGATGTTGCGCTTCTGTAATCAATTCCGCCGCGGCCGACGGAGTAGGGGCGCGCAGATCTGCCACAAAATCCGCAATGGTGAAGTCCGTTTCATGCCCCACGGCCGAAACAATCGGCAGCCCTGACGCCACGATCGCCCGCGCCACACGCTCGCTGTTGAATGCCGCCAGATCCTCTGCCGAGCCGCCGCCGCGCGCCACCACGATCACGTCCACGAGCTTCGAGGCATTCAATTTCGAAATCGCAATCTCCACCTCTCCGATGGCTTGCTCGCCCTGTACGGTTGCCGGACACACCACAACATTCAGCCCTGCATGGCGTCGGCCCACAATGTTCAGGAAGTCCCGGATGACCGCACCCGTCAGCGATGTCACAATCCCGACGGTCCTGGGAAACGCAGGCAAGGGCCTTTTCCGCGCGGAATCGAACAACCCTTCGGTCTTCAGCTTTTCCTTCAGCTGTTCGAACGCGAGTTGCAGAGACCCAGCACCGACAGGCTCGATCGTCTCGCCCACCAGCTGCAACTGCCCGCGCTGCGCATACACGCTTACACGTCCCCGCACCAGCACATGCAGCCCGTCCGCCGGCTTGAAGCGCAACAGCAATGCCTGCCGCCGGAAGAGCACCACCGGCAACTGCGCATCCGCATCCTTTAAGGTGAAATACAAGTGTCCCGAGGGCGCGGGCCGGCAATTCGATATCTCGCCTTCTACCCAGACGTCGCCATACTGGTGCTCCACCCGCTCGCACACGTGCGACACAAGTTCCCGCACCGGCCAGATCCGGCGAACGCTTCTGGGCTCCTCAAATGTGAAGTCAAGCTGCCGCGTCGATGCATCCGGGGGAACCACCATCTTAGAGTGTAATTGCTCACCTGAGCCCGAATCAGGATGATCAAAGGCGTTCACCGGCGGCTCGCAACCATCGCTCTCAATCGCTCTGCGATGTCAGTCAATCGCGCCGCTGCCGACGGATCCGCATCTAACGATCCCTCGAACAAGCCCTCCGCTTCTCGGGCCAGCTCCGTCCCTTCCTGCAGACCGAAGGTCCCCAGGACGCCTGCGAGCTTGTGCGCCTCTGCTCCGGCGTTGCTCTGTTCTTCCGTAGTGAGTGGTGTCCCGCTCGTGAGTCGCCCGGCGGCCGCGTGCAGCGTGGCAACGCGCTCTTCCATCTGCGGCAGAAACTTCTGCCACAATTGGTTCATCGCCTCGGAAAGCTGGAACTTGGCGGGCTCCCCCATCACAAGTCCTTAGCTCCAGCCCAGAATCTCGGCCACCTGCTGCGATAGCGCCATTGGATCGAACGGTTTCACCAGGACTGCCTTTACTCCAAGATCGGCGAACCGCGATCGATCCGTAGCCTGCACCTTCGCCGTCAGCAGCATCACCGGGATATGCGCCGTCGCCGGATTCTTCTGCAATTCGCGGAACGTCGCAGGCCCATCCATACCAGGCATCATGACGTCCAACAGGATGGCGTCGGGCTGATAGGTCGCCGCCCTGGCGAGTCCCTGCGCTCCCGAACTCGCGACCATCACTTCCCAGCCTGCCACTGTTTCCAGACTTAAAGCCGCCACTTCACGAATATCGTCTTCATCATCAATGATAAGAATGCGGTGCATGAATCACTTCTCCGAAGAACTGTTAAGAACCTTGACCGGCTGAGACCTCAGGTACTGTCTCTTCTGCCTCTTGCGGACTGCGGAGCATCGTCAGCACAAGCGCTTCCAACTGCTCCGGTTCAACGCTCGCCTTCGCCAGAAAGTGATTCAACCCAAGAACGAGTTGCATGCGCTCCGCCTGCGTCAATCCATGCGCAGAGTAGGCTATCAGCGGTGACTTGCTCAGATCTTCATGCTGCCGCAGCCAGTCCACCACATTGAACCCATCTCCGTTCGGCATGCCTATGTCCAGAACAATCATATGCGGCTGGAAGCTGAGGCAATCATCCAATGCTGCCTGCCGCGAGTCAGTAACGTGCACGACTGTATTCTCGCGGCGGAAGATCTCGCCAATCACCTGGCCCAGCTCCGCGTCATCCTCGACAACCAGGATGCGTGCCTGCTCGCCGGGGACGCACAGCACCTTTACCAACTCTTCCAGCAGAGCATCGTCACTCGGTCGCGGAAACAGCCTGTCCGATTTCTTTTTGTGGTTTGGCTCCGGCGGATGTTGTGGGTTCGCGATACCCAGCAGAACGACCGGTGTGTTCGCCTCTGGATCCTCTCGCCGAAGCAGCGGCAGGATTTCCCACCCATTGATCCCATCCAGGGTGGTGTCGAGCACAATCGCCGAAACGCCATCGTGAGCTACGGCAACCGCCTGGTCCACGGTCGTGGCTTCCACCACGCGATACCCAAAGCGCGCCAACTGGTCCGCGATGAGCGGACGCGTCGTTCCATTCGTATCCGCAATCAACACGGCTCCGTGGGCCGCGGGGCTCGTTTGGCTTTCCTGTTGTTTTCCGGCAGTCACGGGTTGGTAGGGCAGGAAGACTCTAAACGTCGATCCGCGCACCGGGTTCCGCTCTGCCCAGATTCGGCCAGTGTGCTGAAGCACGATCGCGCGGCAAATCGCCAGCCCAAGGCCGCTGCCGCCCTTCTGCCGCGAATCAGAAGCGTCCACCTGCTGGAACCTGCCGAAGATGGCCTCCAGCTTGTCTGCAGGGATACCGCGCCCCTGGTCGATCACAGACAGTGTTACGCCGCTCGCGCCCGAACGGAGCATCACTGAAATCGCGGAGTTCGCAGGCGAGAACTTGATCGCGTTCGAAAGCAGGTTCGTAATCACCTGAAGCAGACGGTCTGCATCGGCCGTAACCTCAACCTGGGTTTTGTCATGAATGAGCAAAACGCCGGCTTCATCCGCCATTGGCTGCACGCCATCGATCGCCTGCCGCACAATCTCACCAAGCTGTATCTGGCGAAAGGCCAATGGCTCGCGACCGCTCTGTGTGCGTTCCAGGTCGAGAATGTCATTGATCAGGCGCACCAGCCGTTCAGAGTTGTTCAGCGCAATTCGCAGCAAGTTCGCGGCTTTTTCATTGATCACGCCGAGCATGCCCGACGAAAGCAGGCCCAGTGCTCCGCGAATCGAGGTCAGCGGCGTTCGCAGCTCGTGGCTGACCGTCGAGACGAATTCATCCTTCATCCGGTCGAGTGCATATCGCTGGCTGATATCTCTGAAGCTCAGCACCGAGCCTGAGAACCGCCCCTGATCCAGAATCGGATTCAGGAAGAACTCCGCTGGGAATCCCGTTCCATTGCTGCGATAGATCGTGCCTTCGCCCGTTACCGATTTCCTCTGGCCAGTCGCGCGCCTTAGCGGGCAATCGTCTGGGCATTTCTTGTCAGCGGGCGCAGAACCGTGCACGAGCTGATGGATAGGTTTCCCGATGAGGTTCTGTGGCCGCGCTCCCAGCAGCCGCGCCGCCGCTGGATTCGCAAACCGCACCAGACCGTTCCTATCGATGCCGCAGATTCCGTCAGCCACTGATCCAAGCAGAATCTCCTGCTGCCGGCTCAACTCTTCGGCGCGTTCCCGCTCCCGCGTCCGGGCCAGCATTTGCGCCAGCGATCCTGCCACCGTTTCCATTGCTGCGGTGGTCTCCCGATCCTCGCGAATCCGTGAGTGGCAATAAAACTCCAGGACCGCCAGCACATGATTCCCCACCTGTACCGGAGCCGCCCAGCCTGAAATCATCCGGCTGCGAAGCGCCGTTTGCACCCGAGGCGTCGCCGTGATTACCGACAGATCCGACGCCCATACCAGCCGGCCCTCTTTCCACGCCCTGCCGGGCAAGCTGCCGCCCGCAGCCAGCGTGACGCCCATACTTTCCTGGATCAGCGCCTCGGCTTCCTTCCCCGTCACACCCCATGCGGTGCTGAACTCCAGCCGGTTCTCCTCGGGGTTCACATCCCACTTCATCGCAACATCCCAGCCCTGCGAGATGCAGAGAGCCTCGAGTACGCGCTTCGTTGCGACTTCAGCCGAAACATTCTCGCCCACAATCTGGCTAACCACCAGTTGCAGTGCCAGGCGGTGCTCACGTTGCTTCTGTTGCGTCACATCATGCAGCAGGCATTGGATGGCCACCGGCTTGCCCGCGCGCCGCCGCTGGTGCAGGCTCATCTCCAGTTCCAGCGCACGTCCATCACCGGACTCGGTGCGTACCGGTGCGCGATCCACCGTGATTCCTTCCTGCGCCTTCTTCAGCAGGACGGCTGTCTCTTCACGAGCTCCCGGTCCGAAAACATCCGCGAACATTTCGCTTTCGAGAGAAGCCGTCGGGTCCAGCCGGAATAATGTGCGCCAGGCTGGGTTCGCGTAGAGGAACTTGCCTTCCAGATCGAGCGTTGCGATCATCTCGCTTGAGTTTTCGAATAAATCGCGATACCGGTCTCGCGGGATCTTCAGCCCTTCGGTCGGGGATCCTGAGCCCGACTGATCGAGAGCCACCGCCACCAGGCCGGTCGGCATGCCATCCCGGTTGCGCAGCGTAGAAATATGCAGACGAACAGGGAAGAGCGATCCATCTTTCCGCCGGAGATGCGTCTCGAAGGTCGGAACCTGGCTCGGAGCAAGAGAATGCACGACCTCTGCGTAGGCCGACAACGAGCCCTCCTGGCCCATGCCACCCGCCTTGTTGATGCCATAGAGCCGCCGCAACTCCGAAACCAGGCGATTCTCCTCTCCCGGCGCCATCAGCTTGTCTGTGCTCTCGTGATTGACCAGCTCTGATGCGTGATAGCCAAGCAGTCGCTCTGCCGAAGGATTCACGTAGGTCAGCTTGCCGTCGAGCCCGATGGAAAGGACTAACGTTCCCGCTGAATCCAGTATGTCCTTGAGAGGATCCCCCGCGTACCGGGCAGCAGCTTCCTGATCGGCTGCGTTGTCTGCCAACACCCGCATCAGGACCGCTGCGGTCAGACCCATCGCAGCCATCAACAGCAGCAGATCGTAGCTGGGACCCATTTCGACCCGGGCAAGAATCGCGCCAGCGGCCATCGCAACCGCGAAAATCGACAGCGAGGACCAGATCGGCGGAGACTGACTGTCTGAGTCCTGCTTCAACTGCCTGGCTTCCCGTGAGTCCATCCGTTTGCCGCGCTCCTGCAGCCTTGCCGGTCTACGTCGCCTTCCAGATTCCTCGGAAGCTGGCGCTTGCACCGATGTAATTTCCTCGCCGCGCGACAAACTATCAATCGCACGTGCGTTGTCGGGGCAGAACCTACGCTGCCCCACCTCTTCGCTCGCACTGTTTTAGCGAGAATACATCCATGCGGCATCGACTGTCCCTGCACCTCCGCTGGATACCCGGCGGCAGGAACTCCACGAGCACAAGAAGTCTTATCTTGCACCCTCCCACAATCACGCCATGTTTTCAAGCGTATGTTACTGAACCCAAGTACTCTTGTACCCAGAAAAGCACCAATTTCAGAGACGGAATTCAGACGTCGTTCGCACGGCGATCCGGATGGAGTCCGTATACTGGCTTCCATGTTTCAGAAACAGATGCGCAAGTCGCTGTGTATGCCTGGGTTCATTCTCATTGCAAGCACCTTCTTGCATGCACCTTTCGCATATGCCTGGGGTAACGAAGGTCATCGAATTATCAATCACTTGGCGGCCGTCAACCTGCCTCAGGACGCCCCTGCATTTCTACGCTGGGCCGGGTCCGTTTCCGAGATCGAATACCTTGGGCCTGAGCCCGATCGCTGGCGCTCTCCCGCCGAACCCGAACTGGTCGCCGTTCAAGCCCCCGAGCACTTCATCGACCTTGAGCTAGCCGATCCCCTCGGGCCCCTCCCGCACCGCCGCTTCGACTTCGAAGCCTCAGTCTTCGCTTCCGGCCAACGGCCCGAGAAGATAGGTCTCCAGCCCTGGCAGGCCACTGAGGTGTGGGAACGCCTGAAGGCCGCTCTGCGCGAGTACCGTCGCCTCTCCGACGCTCATCAGGACACCCACGATGTTGAGCAGGTCGTCATTTTCTATGCCGGCTGGCTCGGCCACTACGTCGGCGACGCTTCCCAGCCCCTTCACACCACCGTCCAGTACAACGGCTGGACCGGTCCGAACCCCAACGGCTACACCACTGAGCACAAGATTCACTGGAAGTTTGAAGGTCCCTTCGTCGGCGCCAACCTGCACGACTCGGATGTGCAGCCTCGCATTGCATCGGTACACGCGCTCGAAGGCGATGTATTCGATGAATACGTGGCCTACCTGAGGCGAAGCTCGAAGTTAGTTGAGAAGGTCTACCAACTCGAAAAAGCAGGCGGATTCGATGGGGCCGGTTCCCAGGAATCCCGCGACTTCACTGCGGATCGCCTTGCCGCAGGCGCAAGCATGCTCCGCGACATGATCTACTCCGCGTGGCTGCAGAGCGCCATTCCCGAGCCGCAACGGCCGAATTCCGGAGGTTAATTCATTCCGGACGCAGTGTGACTCGGCTAGAAGCGAAGTGCTGTGGCTGAGAGCTGAAAACTGAATACGGAAGCTTCAATCGCCCGCTTCCGCCTTAGCCAGTGCAGGCACCCTACGCAGCAGAGCGGTCAACGCCAGTGTCATCAGCAGCACCATTGGCACCGCGGTGACAAACCAGGCGCCAAAAGCCTGGCCGGCCATGCTGCCGGAAGCCCACATCATCTTCAGCGGAGAAGTGTGACCCAGCATTCCCTGGTCCATAGCGACATGGTTGCCGGAGGTGAACAGCCACCCGCCAAGTCGCACAAACGGAAAAATCAGCGCGATCTGCAGCGGCATGGCCGCGTAGTTCGCTGCCTGAATCGCCGGAACATTCAGACGCAGCCCCAGCGCGATCACCACACAGAGTGCGGTGGGGATTCCGATCATCGGCAGACAACCGATCGCGAATCCGAGCGCGAGCGTCAGAGCCAGGCGCTCCGGCGAGATGCCCTGGCTAAGCCAGCTCTCGACCTTCAATCGCATCGCTCTCAGTGATCTGCTCATCTCTGTTCCTACGCTATCGGCACGAATCCTGTTCCCGATTAGATGTTGCGTAAATCTTCCGTGAACTGAACCAATAGTGCACAGGACACCGGTTCCGTTTCACTTGTAACCACAAGCGTAGGCCGCTTTATCCACAAAAAGACCTCCCACTTTAGGCGCAGAAATCCCATCCAAAGTGTCAATCTGCAGCCATGAGAATCATCCCGGCAGGCGCAGAAGCCCCCGCTTCCGCATTTCAGCCAGAACCTGCTCCACTTTCCAGTCGAGCGCGGCTGTTCCATCGATGATGAGATCGGCATGGACGCCGGAAGGACGGACAAATCGAATGCTGGATGGCCGGACTGTGCCCTCGTACTGCAGCCGAACCGACTCAGGGGTCCGCCCGCGCTCCACCGTGTCGCGTCTCATCCGGCGCTCGAAGCAAATGTCATCCGGGGTATCGACGTAAACCCGGAACTGGTAAAGCGGTAGCAGCTCGGGATAGTAGAGCGCGAACAGTCCCTCGACCAGCACGAACGATCCCGCCTGCATCGCCTCGGTACGTCCAGCCACACGGGTGTGAGTCGCAAAATCATAGAGTGGGCGTTCGATCACCTCGCCCCGCGCGAGGGCCGCTACGTGCTCCGCGAGCAGCGAGCTCTCAATCAGTGCCGGATCGTCGAAGTTCTGCTTCACCCGTTCTGAGAATGGCAGATGACTCAGGTCGCGATAGTAGTTGTCGATCGGGAAGTAAACGCCATCGAGCTCCCGCGCCAGTTCCGCCGCCAGCGTCGTCTTACCCGAGCCCGACGCGCCCGCGATCGCCATCACTACCGGAGGAAAGGGCAGCCTCGGGAATGATGTCGATTCGCCAGACCCGTCTTCGCTCACGACTCTGCATCCACCAGAGCCGCCATCCACATCGACAGTCGCTCCAGCAACTCGGCCAGCTTCCGTTCAACTTGCCTGCCTGCCTCAAACACTTCGGCATGGCTCAACGGCGTGGAACTTAGACCGGAGGCAAGGTTTGTCACGCAGGAGATGCCCAAAACCTCCATCCCCATGTGGCGCGCCACAATCGTCTCCGGCACAGTCGACATGCCCACCAGGGTGGCCCCCATCGTGCGATAGGCGCGGATCTCTGCGGGCGTTTCGAAGCTTGGACCGCTCACCGCCAGATAAACGCCCTCGTCCAGCTTTTCGCCCTCCAGTCCTGCAGCACGGATCGCGAGCTCGCGCAGCCGGCTCGAATACGCCTCCGACATGTCGAAGAAGCGCAGACCGTATCCAGCCCTCTCAAAAGCAAAGCGCGCTTCATTTGGGCCAACCAGTGGGTTCCAACCCATCATGTTGATGTGATCCGAGATCAGCACAAGTTGCCCGATGTGATACTTGTCCGAGATTCCTCCAGCTGCGTTTGTAAGAATCACGGCCCGAATCCCCAGCGCCCCTATAACACGCATCGGAAACGTGACCGCTTCCGCCCGATGGCCTTCATAGAAATGGACCCGGCCCTGCATTACGATTACCGGAGATCCCCCCAACGTTCCCACCACCAGCCGCCCCGAGTGCCCCTCCACCGTCGACCTTGGGAAATTGGGAATCTCTTCGTAAGGAATCATTACCGGGTTCATCACCGATTCGGCCGCAGCTCCAAGTCCCGATCCCAGTACGATTCCCAGGTGGGGCTGCAGACGTCCAATCTTCGTACGGACATACTGCGCGGCTTTCATGACATCGTCGAAATAACTCATATTTTGCGAATAGGTTCCGTTGCTGCGATTCTACAACTGAACATGATGGCTCTCGCGTGACGCGATCGCCACCGCACCGGAGGTTCCCATGTGCCGGAACATCAAACCGCTCTTCAATTTCGATCCCCCTGTCACGGACGAGGAGATCCGCGCTGCGTCTCTTCAATTCGTGCGCAAAATCAGCGGATTCAACAAGCCCTCCAAGGCCAACGAGACTGCATTCATGACGGCCATCGAAGAGGTCTCCGCCGCTTCGGCCCGGCTCCTGGCTGCACTCGAGACCACAGCCCCAACTCGCAATCGTGAAGAAGAAGCAGCCAAAGCGCGCCTGCGCAACGAAGAAAGATTCCCCAGGAACTTAAGCCAATGAAAGAGATCGTAGCGGTGATCTTCGGCCTCGGCCTGCTCGGCAATGCCTTGCTCTTTGTTCCGCAGGTCATCGCGGTCTGGCGCAAGAAAAGCGATGAAGGCATATCGCTCATCACTTTCGGCGGCTTCAGCGTTCTGCAGGTAATTGGGACAATCCACGGCCTTTATCAGCGCGATCCGTCGCTGATCATCGGCATGGCCGCAAGCCTCCTGACTTGCGGTTCCGTGACGGGCCTGACCATCTTCTACCGGATGCGTCGGCTAAGCGGCCCCGGAACACCCAGGGCCACCTAAATCGCAGTCCACCATACTTCTACTTCGCCCAGAAAACCCTCTCGGGGAGCGCACAGCATCTAAGCCATTGTCTGTGAGGCACCCGGAGGTTCTCCGTGACCCGCACCCGACCCATTCTGGCGATTTACTTCTTGCTGTCAGCCGCGTTTGCAGCGGCTCAGAGCCCGCGCGACCTGGTCAGACAAGCAGTCCAGACGGAACTCGCATCCTCTCGTAACGACCATTCTCATTGGCTGTATTTCGACTTCGATCGCAAACCCGACAAGACCGTGAAGCGGTGGGTTGCCGAGGCTCACTCCGTCAGTCTGGAGCGCGTGGTTGAGAGAGACGGCCAGCCTCTGCCCGACTATCAGCAGCGTCAGGAGATGAACTCGTTCATTAACGATCCCGGCGCACAAAACAAGAAGCGCAAAAGCGGTCAGCACGACGACGAACAGGCGGCGGAGCTCCTGGAAATACTTCCGGATGCCTTCATCTGGAACATCGAAGGAGAAAAGGGAACCGAGACGCTCCTGCACTTCAGGCCTGATCCCCAGTTTCATCCGCCCGACTTGGAAGCTCGAGTCTTCGCTGCCATGGAAGGCGAGATGGCGATTGATCGCCGGCAGCATCGCATCGCCACGTTGAAAGGCCACCTCATTCATGACGTGAAGATCGGTTTTGGCATTTTGGGAGAGCTGAAGGCCGGCGGCACCTTCGACGTTGAGCGCCGCGAACTCACACCAACGGTGTGGGAGATTGTCGAGACACACGTCCACATCCAGGGCCATGCACTTATCTTCAAGACAATCTCTGAAAATGAAGACGATGTGAAATCCCACTTCAAGCAGATCGATCAGGGAACATCACTGCAACAGGCCAACCAGGAGCTGCTGCAGCTGAGCCCCGACCCCGCAAAAGGGGCCAGCGCTTCAATCAGTGGTCACTGACTCAATCGCCAGCTTCAGAGGCGGGCAGCGGAAGTGAGGGCGCAATCCGTTTCGGCGCCGTCAGTCGGGGACGTCCGCAAGCTGCCGGAACATTGCGCATTTGCTTGAGGAAGACCCGATTACCTGGCCATCCCGGCCTCAGCGTCGACCAATAACTCGACACGGACATCAGGGGCTTCTTCTGGTCAACGAGCTGATTTTCAAGAATGCTCACGCCGCAAAGCAAGTTGTTGTCCGGCTGGAGAATCGTCTTTCGCGGATCGTGCGGGGGTAGATGCTTGTCCGCGCTCCAATCGAAGTCGCATCCATAGCGCCGAGAATCCTCATAAGTCAGTTGCAGAAGTCCTGCTGCGCGAACCATGCGATGGCTCACTCCATCAACCACGGCGACCTGAGGTTCGGTGTGTTGAACATCCGCCGTCGCCTGCAATCCAGCCTCAGCGCCAGCCAGCGCCTGAAAGAAGTACGCCCAGAATGCCCGCCGGTCTGGTTCTGCGATGCCGCTGAATCGGGGACAGAACTGTGCTACCTTGTGCCCCATCTTCGGAGAGACTAATTCCTCCGGCAGCGCCCTTTCGATCGTTGCATCCCACTCCGAACGCCAGGTGTCATCGTCTCCGAGGACGGCTTTTTCTTCGGCGATAGGCGTTGAGGGTGCCGGCTTCAATTCCGGTCCAGGAGACATGGGAACCGCGACGGGCGCCGACTCTGCAGGCTCTGGATTACTCCGGAATGCCACGAGTCCTGAGGCCAGTCCAGTGGCCAGCAGGCAAGCAGCGACACGCAATTTCCGCGATACCGGCACTGACAGAAGAGCCTCCTCTTAGGTCTGATGCCAGCCGCCGGAACCACAGTTGGTCGTGAGTTGTCGTTCGGGGCTAGTTTGTGATGAATGCCATTCATTTCAAGGTTTTACGCTGAGGAATACAGCTACTTGTCATGTGCAAGATTCTGCGAAACCTTGTACTTACCGGGCAACCCCGTCACCGCGATCGGGATCACTGCCCCTGCATTCTTCTTCTTGAAAAATGGCGCGAGCGGCTTCAGCAGCAGGGATTTGAACCCAGTTGACGTATGCGAGATGTCTGTATCCATTTTTAGATTTCCCGTAAGGTGTACCGCCTCATCGTGAAAGCGATAACTTCCGGCAAGTGCGGCCTCGGCCCCCGGCACGCGGAATCTGAGGCGCGGAGTAGTGGCGACCCCATTTTCGATCTTGGTAACACCATCAACCGATGACAGGACGTCCGTACCCGGTAAGGGAGCGCTGGGGTCCGCTGCGAGTCCGGTATTCTTCTGCTTCCCCTGCGCCCTCTGGCTGAACGCCGAAAGGCTTTTTTGTGTATCGTGGTCCGCGATTTTTTCTGCAGGCACATTAAAACTTCCATTGACTCTCAAGCGGGCGATGAAGCCATCTCCCGGGGGCCCGAGATACGCGTGGCTTTTCAGAGATACCGGTCCAGTGATTGGAACAGTGTCGTGGATAAACGGGCGCATCACGTCCTCGGCGCGCCCGCGATCTACGCTGATGTCGAGGTTGGTCTTCTTGGGAGCACCTGCGATCGAGCCTGCAGCGTGAATCATCGTTGCCCCAATCTTCACGTCGATCGAATGCACTTCGAGGTCGCCATTCACCCCACTGAGTGAGGCTTGCAGTGTGCCATCCACACGCGTCGGTTTGCCTTCCTTTACAGCGAAATTCGGAGTTGTCTCGGAAGCTTCCACCCGCATTTGCCGAATCGCGCCTTTGAACTCGCCCCGCGAGTCGAGAGTGCCGCTGATTTCACCCACATCATGCAGATTGACTCCGGTAAACGCAAAGTTGCCGCTCAAGGGAGTGGCATCGAAGTCGCGGCCACGAATCGGTCCCATGCTGCCTCGAGCGATGATTCGTCCCCGAGGAATCGCATTCTGTATGTCGATGGCGTAAGTGAATGCTTCGCCCTTGTGCAGGTTTGTGATCTCCACCTGCTTGATCGGAAACAACAGAGGTTTGGCGCTCTGGCGTAGAACTTCAAGCATGCTGTTGTGTACCACAAGCCTCTCGATCATCGTGTCGGGACCGCTGAATTCCTTGGCGCTTCCCGCTGGGAAACTCAGTCGGTTCTCATTTCCGCCGATTGCCGGAATGACAACATGAAATCCGGTGATATTCACCAGTTCCACGCGTTGGCGAAGCATGACGAGATCGGTCCAGGTGCCCACGACTCTCATCGAATCGATGTGCCCGAGGGGACGAAGGCCGGCCGGCGCCGTCTTGCGTCGAATCGTGATTCCGGTGGCTTCGAAACCCGGGCGAGGGAAGTAAATGCGGTGATAGCCAGTGAACTTGACGTCGCTGGTAAGGACGTCTTCAAGCATTGCGTGTATCTTGCGATGCCTGTACGGCCAGTTCGCACTGATAAGCACTACGGCAATCGCAAGCAGGGCGCCTGCGGCGACGATTGAGATATGCACCCATAGCGGAGCTTCCTGCCAGATGCTCCGCACCCGCTTGCGAATCTTATGACTCTTTTTCGGCGTTCTTTCAGGAGCCACCGCGTGAGCTATCGATGAGTGAGCCATAATCTATGAGACCTGAACGCAAAGAACGAATTGAAAATATCGAAACAGAAGAATGCCGCTGAGCTGCGGCGGATCTCAGAAAATTAGCCATACCGGCCCGCAAGCCTGCATCTTGGAAGCTCAAAACATTGAGGCCGTTGCCCTGTGGATTGGCTGGGAGTGGCGCAGCTCCGTCTAACCGAGAAACATCCCCGCAATCGAAGCCGAAATCAGGTTGGCCATGGTTCCAGCCAGCATGGCCCGAACGCCAAGCCGCGCAAGATCGTTCCGCCTCTCGGGCACGAGGGCCCCGATCCCGCCAATCTGCATTCCAATCGAACCGAGATTCGCAAATCCGCAAAGCGCGAACGTCGCGATCGTGAACGACCGGGGCAGGATGGTCGCCTTGTGGACGCCAAGAGCGATGTACGCGATCACCTCATTCAACGCCATGCGCGTTCCTAACAAATTTCCGATCACGCTGCAGTCCTGCGCCGGCACTCCAATCAGCCACGCGACTGGCCAGAAAATGTAACCAAGAATCTCGCCCAGACTTCCCGGAACCCAGTGAAACCCCGCGTGCAAGTGGACCCAACCCAGCAGCATGTCGAGCAGCGCCACGAGCGCGAGGAAACTGATCAACATAATCGCAACATTTAACGCCAGCTTGCCACCGTCGATTGTGCCTCGCGCGATCGCTCCGATCAAATTCTCGTCCTCATGCTCTTCGCTTTTCGGAATGATCACCTTGCCTTCCGTGGCGGGAACTTCGGTCTCAGGCACCAGCATCTTTGCCATCAGGATCGTGCCCGGCGAAGTCATAATCACAGCCGAAAGCAAGTGTCGCGCTTCGATGCCTTGCGAGATGTACATGGCCATGATGCCGCCTGAAACGTGGGCCATGCCGCTCGTCATAATCGTCATTAATTCGCTGCGCGTGGCTCCAGCCAGGAACGGCCGGATCGTCAGCGGAGCCTCGGTCTGGCCCATAAATATCGAGGCCGCCACGTTCATGCTCTCGGCGCCCGATATGCGCATCGTCTTCAGCATGACCCAGGCCAGCGCGCGAATGATGATCTGCATCAATCCGATGTGATACATCACTGCAAAAAAAGCCGAGATGAAAATGATGGTTGGAAGAACCTGGAACGCAAAGATGGAACCCAGCGAAGTATCCGGTGTCCCGAGTTTTCCAAAAAGAACCGCAGTGCCGGCAGCCGTAGCACTCAGCATCTTCGTGACCACGCCGCCTGCCCAGAACATCGCGCGCTGTCCGAAGTCAAAACGAAGAACAAAAAACGCGAACAAAAGCTGGAGACTCAGCCCCCAGACGACCGTGCGCCAGCGGATCCGCCGCCTGTCAGTCGAAAACAACCACGCCGCAAGAAGAACGGCCAGGATCCCCAACACACCGGTAAAGCGTTGCAATCAGTTGCTCCTTGAAAGAAAGCCTCTCAGCCCTCAGCTTTTCTCGCATTCCGGACCGCGGGCAGCCAGTGACGCCAGATACACCGCACGTGTTCTCGCACTGAAAGAGCCTTGAATCAACCTGTTTCACTTACCTTATCGCATCCTTCAGGTAAGCTTCCGCATTTTCCCTGGTGAAGATGTGGCTGACCAGCGGCACCTCTTCCGGAGGCTCACTCGAGAACTTGACGGCTGCCTTGATACGGGCCACCGGCTCCGCGAGGAGTGCCTCGTTTGTCGCGTAGAGCGTGGCAAAATGCTGCCCCTTCTCTACCCGGGCTCCACGGCGGGCGTGGAACTCGATTCCCGCATGCGGATCGACCGGTTCTCCGGCCTTCACGCGACCGGCACCAAGCCTCTGCACGGCCCAGCCCAGTTCCATCGTGTCCATTTCGGAGACATACCCCGTCTCCCATGATTCGAGCTCGAATGTTACGGCCGGTCTGTGTGCCGCCTTGAGATCGTCGAACACCGAGACATCGCCCCCCTGTGCGCTGATCATTTCAAGGAAGACATTGAGGCCTCTTCCGTCGGCTAGGACGCCTGCCGCAGCCCGGTATCCCTGCTCGGCGGTCTCTGCCTGCCCGCCGAGATGAATCATCCATCCGGCGAGGCGTAACGACAAATCACGTAGATCGTCGTTGTCTCTTGCTATCTCTCCGCGAAGCAATTCGACGCATTCGGCCAATTCGATCCAGTTGCCGGCAGTCCGGCCCAGTGGCTGACCCATATCCGTCATCAGTGCGACCGTTCGGGTCCCGGCACTCTCAGCCGTTGCGACCATGAGCGCAGCCAGAAATTCAGCATCGTCGCGATCTCTCAAAAAAGCTCCCGATCCTGTCTTCACATCCAGGACGAGAGCGCGAAGGCCTGCAGCCAGTTTCTTACTGAGGATGGACGCGCAGATGAGTCCCGGATCTTCGACTGTTCCGGTGCGATCGCGTAGTGCATAGAGAACTCGATCGGCTGGAACAAGGCTCGGAGTCTGGCTTACGATCGCCAATCCACATCTCTGGACGACCGCTTCGAACTCGGCCAGCGAAAGCGCAGACCGAAAGCCCGGAATCGAATCGAGCTTGTCGAGAGTGCCACCTGTGTGGCCCAGCGCTCGGCCGCTGATCATCGGAACGGCAACTCCGCACGCGGCAGCAAGCGGTGCTGCGAGGAAGGTTGTCTTGTCGCCTACGCCGCCTGTCGAGTGCTTGTCGACCGCGGTCTTCCCAAGATGCGAGGAATCGAGCTTCTCTCCCGAATCTCGCATCGCGATTGCAAGTGCGCGCGTTTCATTGATCGAAAGCCCGTTCATCCACGCGGCCATCAGCCATGCCGAGAGCTGTTCGATGGGGATAGATTCTTTCGCGGCCCCTTCAACAATGAACCCGATTTCGTTTTCATCCAGATCACGGCCGTCCCGCATCTTGCGGATCAGATCGACCATCTGCAAGGGTGCGCCGGTACTTGCATCTCTTTGTTCAGGCATGAAGCCCAACCTCGGTCTCAAGAAGCTTTGAGACTACCGCATCCGGCGAACGTGCACTGTGATTCCCAACCCTAGAAGCAGACGCCTTCTCGATGGAGATCAATGTTGGTCAAGAGGTCAGAGCCCTTGGCCGCGTCGGCGGGTGGTTCGGCATTCTTAAATTGGAACTCGGCCGACACCTTCCATGGCTGGCAGAAGAGATTTCTCGGTTCATCGCCGAGATCTGTCCGATCAGAAAAAACTCCCGGCTCGCAACAGCTTCTGGTGAAAGCAGTGTTTTGCTGGTGCAGGTAGTTCTCTACTTGCTCCCGGGATGTGCCGGATTTCAGTGCGGATCGATAGGACGCAAGCGTGTTCTGGAAGCGGACTTCAGCGTCTTTACGTTCAGACCTCTGCACCGCACTGACAAGCACAATCACGAACACCACAAGAACTCCCAATCCAAGCCACGTACGCATCTTCGATCTCCCGGCGAACTCTTTGGTAGAAAATTGACTGTTGAACTTCTTTTACCCTCTGTCGGGGTGCTGCTTCAACTTCATATCGAACCCGAGCGGAAGCACTTCGTCGAAGCGCATCGTTGTGGTTCCCGCGGCGGCGGGAAATACAACTGCGGTCTCAGGGCTGGCAAACTCTGCGAGCATCTGCCGACAGGCACCACATGGCGGGCTGGCTGCCCCGTTCAGGTTTGCCACAGCGACCGCAGCAATTCGGAGATCTGGCCCAAATTCGCTTACCGCTCTCACCAGGGCGGAACGTTCGGCGCAAATGGTCAGCCCAAAGCTCACGTTCTCAACGTTCGTGCCCGTCACCACCTGTCCATCACTGAGCAAAAGCGCGGCTCCGACTTTGAATCCCGAGTAAGGCGAATAGGACTTCTCCGCAGCAAGCGCCGCATCTCTCAACAAACCGTCGAGCGTCATTTGCGATAGGCTCGTCTTCATGGTGGCAGTCTCGTTGTAACAGGTGGAGCTTTGAGGCTAATCCATGAGCGGTTCCCGTGTACATTTCTCACCCTGGCGAGT
>Ga0070667_100000747_pt1 | contig 31092 bp, 34 predicted proteins | sample KBSS33metaG_FD_64659 | JGI IMG/M metagenome (GOLD analysis project Ga0070667, IMG submission 64659) | Switchgrass rhizosphere microbial communities from Kellogg Biological Station, Michigan, USA - KBS S3-3 metaG | ecosystem: Host-associated > Plants > Roots > Rhizosphere > Soil ...
CAAAGCCGACCCGTCGCGATAACTACGAGTGCGGCGTGGTCCCACCAAAGCGGCAGTTGCGCCGAGCGGTGGATGACGGTTCGGGGGGAGATGTGGTGAACGCGGACATCGAGGGGCATGCGCAAGCGGGACGGCTGCAGAACTTCAGCCATCCCCCATGGCCGATCCACGTCGGTCGTACGCATATGCGCAGAGCGCCGCATCAGCATCCTTTACCCCCGGGGTTGTCCGTTATGACAACTTTGCTGCTGGGAACTCAGGAACGCGGCGCTAACCTGCACCCCCTCCGCGCCTGCTGCAACCACTCAAGCGATCCGACACCGCGCCGTCCGTTCTTCCCAACCGAAACATAGCGTATTAACCAGAGAGGGGCTAGGGAATCAGGTGTTTCCCTATGTCCGCGACGAGATAACCTATATTAGCTGGGGTAAAGCATCTACTGAGCGACGCTATCAGCCGGTGGCAGAAAACTTCATTTCCTTTGCTAGAATTGACGTCGCCGTCGAAAACTGCTGGTCAGAACCACGCCAGGGTCGCAGTAAGCAAACTAGTCGCCACTTGCGTCCTCCCAGGACTGGCGGGAAGCCGCGTCCGCCTGTAATGAGCCAACCGGTTAGCTGAATTCGCGTGCCGGTGTACTGGCGCGCGGCTCAACCGAGCCCGAAACTAACTCCCGCTCGATATCACGACGCGCACAGGGCTCGGCCGCGCGCCGTTGGGCGCAGCTAAGACATCCGCTGCCAAAGAGCATCCCTTGAGTCTCGATCAGCGAATACGATTCTTCCGACATGTGCCCAACCTTTCGAGCGCGCGCTGTGGAACCAGTTGGTTCCCAACCTTTGTGGCGGGAGATCAGGTCCCCGAAGCGGGGTATGCCCCGACTCGGCGTACGCGAGCTGTGGGCATACCGGGACCTGGCCTTGATACTCGCGTTGCGCGATCTTCAACTGTTGTATCGACAGACACTCTTGGGCATTGCCTGGGTCGTCCTCCAGCCTCTCGCCGCAATGCTGATCTTTGCGCTGATCTTTGGGCGCCTCGCGCGGCTACCGAGCGACGGCGTTCCGTACGCCTCGTTCGCGTTGGCCGGCCTCACGGTCTGGACCTTCGTCTCGACCGCCGTGACTTCGGCGGCGGCGTCCCTCACTGAGGACCCTGACCTCGTCACGAAGGTGTACTTCCCGAGAATGCTGGCACCGATCGCCGCCGTGCTGGCGGCCACCGTCGAACTGCTGATCACGCTCGTCCTGCTCGTCCCAGTACTTGCATTCGACCGCGTTGTGCCGCCTCTGCAGATCCTGACCCTGCCGTTGTGGCTCCTAGGCGCAACCCTGCTTGCCATCGCCGTTGGACTCTGGCTCTCGGCTGCGAACGTTCTCTATCGCGATGCGCGATATGTGCTGCCCTTTCTGTTGCAGGCCTGGCTCTTCATCAGCCCGGTCGCGATCAGCAGCTCGCTGGTCCCCGATTCCTGGAGATGGGTGTACAACCTCAACCCCGCCGCGGGCCTGATCGACGGCATGCGCTGGGCGCTACTCGACGGTCCCTCACCGGGCCCCCAGCTCGCGGTGTCGGTCGCCTCGTTGTTCCTGGTCCTCGTATCCGGTGCCATGTGGTTTCGAGCCGCAGAGCGCGTCTTCGCAGACACGATTTGATGAGCGAGCCGGCGATTCAGGTCGAAAACCTGGGAAAGCGCTTCCGATTGGGTGTCGGCACCGCGCGCTACGACACGCTGCGCGATGCGCTGGTCCGGGCGGTGCGTCCCGGACAAGACGACCGGCGCGACTTGTGGGCACTGCGGGGCGTCAATCTGGAGGTTGAGCGCGGGGAAGCCTTGGGGATCGTTGGACCCAACGGCGCGGGCAAGACGACACTGCTGCGCATCCTCGCTGGCATCACCTACCCCACCGAGGGCGTCGCGCGGACCCGCGGCACGGTGGGCGCGCTTCTCGATGTGGGCACAGGCTTTCACCCCGAACTCACCGGACGCGAAAATATCTTCCTCAGCGGCACCGTACTGGGTATGCGACGCCGCGAGGTTCGGAAATACTTCGATGAGATCGTCGAGTTCTCGGGCGTTGAACGGTTCCTAGACACTCCGGTCAAGCGCTACTCGACGGGCATGCGCCTGCGGCTCGCGTTCGCGGTTGCGGCCCATCTCGAGCCGCCGATTGTGGTCGTCGACGAAGTACTGGCCGTTGGCGACTCCGCATTTCGCGAGAAGTGCGTGGGGAAAATGGCTGAGATGGGGGAGCGCAATCGCACGGTGCTGTTTGTGAGCCACGACTTGGGCGCAATCACACGGCTTTGCACACGCGCCATTTGGCTGGAATGCGGCCGCATCCAAAGCGCCGGCGCACCAAGGGAAACCGTGTCGTCTTATCTGGAGCACGCAACGCCGAGACAGCTGCTCGATGTGGAGTTCGACGCAGAGCCGGACGCGTCGGCCGTCGTGCAGCGGATGACCGTGCGCGACACCGCGACAGGTCAGGTGCTGACTGCGCCAGAGCGCGGCCAGCCATTTACGATCGAGATGGCCTTCAAGGTGCGCCAGGCACTCCCCGGCTTGGACGTGGCGTACATCGTCGTTGATGAGCTCGGGACGGTCATCATCGACGACGCTGTGCGCGACCGTACAGGGCTCGAGGCGCCATCCGGCGAACCAGGGGTATACGTTGTTTCCGCGGCAATCCCGCCGGTGCTGCGGGCGGGTGCTTATCTGGTTCGCGCTTGGATTGGCACCAGCTACGAGGCCTGTGTCGAACGCGACCTGTTAAAGTTCCGCGTCGCTCCCCGGCCCGACGACCACCAGGAGTTCATGGAGCGCACGCGCGCGATCCAGCCCGAGATCGAGTGGAAGACACGGCGGGAGCCCCTGCTCTGACCGCGTTCGGCTCGTCACTTTCGGCACTCCTCTAGCGCCGAACTCAGACGCGACAGCGGGGGCTATGCGCTGCCGCAGCAAACCAAAGAAAATCTGCGGACGGTCGTTCGCCAAGTTCACCGCCGGTCTAGTCGTTTCGAGCTTATGGCCAAATCACGAACTGTATACTCCAGCAAACCGCGACGTTGCTGGGCAGAGCGCACGGGGTGTAACAATCAGCGCTGAGGGGGCGGATTGAATATTCAGGACTTCGCGCGGCTGTTGCGGGCCCGGTGGATTATCGTCGTCGTCACTGTGGCCGTCGCCCTTGGCGGAGCTGTCGCGATCACTTTGCTCACGACTCCTCTTTACGAGGCTTCCACGAGACTCTTCGTGTCTACCAACTCCAGCCCTACCGCGAGCGAGATATATCAGGGCACGCTCTCGTCCCAGCAGCGCGTTCTGTCATATACCAAATTAGTTACCGGGGCGTCCCTGGCTCAGCGCACTGTCGACAAACTCCACCTCGATATGAGCGCGGAAGCCCTACGGAAAAAGGTCAAAGCTAGCTCGCCGCCCGACACCGTCCTGATCGATGTATCGGTACTTGACCCGTCACCCGCCCAGGCACGCATAATTGCCGACGCATTGTCCGACGAGTTCGTTGCCATGGTCAGCGAATTGGAGACGCCGCCGGAAGGTGACAGGCCCGATGTTCGGGTTGTCGTCGAACAGCGCGCGTCGCTCCCCACGAACCCGGTGGTTCCGAACAGGATCCGCAACGTGGCGTTCGGCCTCGCATTGGGCTTGCTAATAGGAATCAGCCTCGCAGTTCTTCGCGATAGATTTGACAACACTGTCAAGGACCGTCAAATTCTCGAAGAGATTACCGGCACCGGAATGGCTGCCGCCATTCCGCTCGATAAGGTCCGCCGAAAAGATCCAGCGATATCTTTCGCCGGAGATCGCTCGGCGATAGCCGAGGCGTTTCGCGAGCTCCGGACCAACTTGCAATTCCTCGACGTTGATGATCCGCCCCGTGTGCTCGTCGTGGCGAGTTCTTTGCCATCCGAAGGCAAGTCGACTACGGCGATAAACCTGGCGCTGGCGTTGGCTGAAGCTGAGAACAATGTGGTGTTGGTCGATGGCGATATGCGGCGCCCCAAATTGGCTTCATACCTCAATTTGATCGGGTCGGTGGGATTCAGCACAGTCTTGACTGGCCGGGCGTCTCTAAATGAGGTGCTACAGAAGACACGTTTCCCGGGATTGACCGTCCTCACCTCGGGAGCTGTCCCGCCAAGCCCGAGCGAGCTGCTCGGGTCGATGGCGGCCCACAAAGTCCTCAACGAATTACGTTCCGGATTCGACTTTGTCATCGTTGATTCCTCGCCGCTGCTGGCGGCCACGGATGCTGCGGTCCTGGCGGCCGCGTCCGATGGCGTGCTGATGATCGCCCGATTTGGGGAAACCAAACGGGAGCAGCTCGCACACGGCGTTGGAAACCTCAAGAATGTCGGAGCCAGGGTGCTCGGTGCGATATTCACGATGATGCCTACGCGGGGACATGGCTCTTACTACTACAGCGGTTACTACGGCGATGCAGACACGTCACCGTCGGGTGCGTCGACGACCTCTGAGCACGATGAAAACTCGCGGTCGCTTCACCGCAAACCAAATGATCGTGAGGAACTGTCACCCGCTCACGGGCGCAGCCGCCCTCCGCGCCAACATCGATAGCCCACCTCCTGCAATCGCGAAAACCCGTCAGAATGCGTCGATTTCGCTAAGATGCAGCTCAATCCCAGTCACCCTGGAAACTCTGCTTGGGTTGCACCTCGAAGCGCTGTCTGAATCGAAAAGACGGCACCAGCGTCTGGCTCGTGGCCTGTCGATAGGCCCTTCCTGGAAGTGGTGATAAAGAGCACGCTGCGCTCGTTGCCACCGAATGCGCATGAGCTCACCTGGGTAACGCCGGGCACGGTGATCGTTTCGACGAGTCGTCCCGCGCTGTCGTAATGATTCACCGCCCCTCCGCCCCACAACCCAATCCAGAGTCCATCTTCCTCGTCGATCGCCATACCGTCAGGAGACCCATCAGTGCCGTCAATGCTGATGTGCGTCCGACGGTCCGACCACGCACCGGTCCGGGGATCGACATCGAAAACGTCGACGCGCCGTGTCGGGGTATCGATGTAAAACACACGTGCACCGTCGGCAGACCATTGAACACCGTTTGAAATCGACACAGGCGCAAGGATTTCGGCCACTTGCCGGTCAGGGGTCACACGGTAGACGGCTCCGCCGTCTGGCCGCTCGGAATAGGACATCGTGCCAATGACGAAGCCGCCGAATGGGTCGCAGCCCCCGTCGTTGGTCCGCACGGTCGGGTCATCAATGACCTTGGCAAGGTGCTCAACCGTTGTCAGTCCGTCGTCTGCGACGACGAGCCCATGCTCAGTGGCGATCACGAAACCCCCATGTGCGCGTCGCCGGATGACTGTCGTGGCCCGACTCGGCAGCGGGTAGCGGTCTACTCCGCCGACTGAGTCGATCGCAACGACAGTGCCCGCGAAAACATCCATACACAAGAGGCGATTGCTGCGCGAATCCCAGAACGGCCCTTCCCCGTGATAGGCAACCGGAGCGCTGAACCGCTCAGCGCTACGCACAGGGTCGCCCGTGAGATCTCATCGGTATCTGATGCTAGCGCGGGGGTTTCTCTGCACCAGCCCTGCCGCGATCGTGGCCGGGATGATCTCTGCACACGCTCGAAACCCTGGGGTTAAGCCCGAACGGATGACGCGTAGCAAACTCATGCTTACGGGAAGCGTGTTACATTTCGCCTGTGTCGTCGCTGCGGTCAGCTCTAGTATCTCGACTCCCGCGTCCGGTCGTCAGAAGGTTGCGGGCTGTGAAGCGCTCACTGGCGCGGAACTGGGTTGACGAGGCGGAAGTAATCGCCAACATGGCGTCCGCCCGCCCCGGATCTACTGGTTCGGTGCTAGTTGATGTCGGTGCGCATGTCGGTGACGTCACGGCCTTATTCCTCGAGAGAGGTTGGTGCGTCATTGCCTATGAACCCGATCCCGCAAATCGCGAACAATTTGAGCGGCGCGTCGGTGCGCACCCCTCAGTGCAGCTGTCCGCAGCGGCAGTGTCGGATAAGCCCGCAGCATCCGCCACGCTGTTTACCTCGCCAACTTCGACGGGCATCAGCACTCTCGCCGCGTTTCATGAGTCACATGAGCCTAGTGCCGTCGTCGACGTAGTTACCCTCGCGGAGGATTTGCGCGCACGCGGTGTCCAACGCGTCGATTTTCTGAAGATCGACATTGAGGGATTTGACCTATTTGCGCTGCAGGGGTTCGACTGGACCTACGCACCGCGCTTCGTCCTATACGAATTCGAGGACCGGAAGACCGTTCCTCTCGGATACTCGCTGGCCGACAGCAGTGCTTACGTCGCGGATCGTGGTTACCACCTTGTGTACTCAGTCTGGGAACCGATCGTTGAGTATGGCACCCGCCATCGGTGGAGAGGTCTGTTCTCCGCGCCGCCATCCGATGTTGCTATGTGCTGGGGAAACGTGCTGTCTTTTCGAGATCAGGCCGATGCGGCTCGTTGCACGCAGAAGTTCGGCTCGCGCTTGCATCGGCTGCTCAGCGAACTTCAGCATGGCTGAGGACGTTGACGCGACGGTGCCAGCGGTGCCTGCGCCAGTCGACGCGAAGTCGCCAAGAGCGTCGATTCGATGAGCCATTACTCCTTTCCCCTCCGCTCGCGGGTGAAGACGGCCATCGTGCGATGGTTCAACAACCTGATGGATCTGCTTAGGTCACCAGTCCGCCGGCCCGATGTTCTGCTGGTGATTGGCAACGCCTCACCCGCAAAGGCTCGAGAGGTCGCCAGTCGTCTGCAGTTCTTGTTCTCACACCTCGAGAACGCTCCGAGACTTCGCAGTGTGGGCCGTGCGTCACCGACGGCATACATACGCAGCACTGGCGTGGCTGTAGCGGACGCCGCGGCAGTCCCCTCATTTGTTCGCCGAGGCCTTCGGTGGGTGGTCAACCTCGACTACGAGACCAATCCGGATGAGCCATGGCAATTGATAGACCTGGGCGTCGCCATCACCCATCGTCCCGACCGCAAGACACTCGCGGCGGCCCGTCAGACATTCGTCGCCCATGTGCAAAGACTCCAGGCTGGCGGTCCACGACCCGTCTACCTCTTCGGTACGGGTCCGTCGCTGCAATTGGCCGGCAAGCGCTCATTTGCGGATGGAACCGTTATCGTGTGCAACACGATCGTCCGAGATCCGGAACTCTGGCACCATCTAGCTCCGGCGTTCCTCGCCGCGGCCGATGCGCTCTATCATTTTGGCCACACTTCACACGCGCGTGCATTTCGCGCCGATGCCTTGCGACGACTTCAAGAATCAGAAGGCCGCACATTATTTGTATATCCGGCCACGTTCGATGTCATCGTGCGCTCCGAATTCAAGGACGTCCAATCATTATTGGTGCCAATTCCGCTGGGTGAACACACCGATGCCACGGTGGACCTGACCGAGCGCTTCAGTCTTCCTCTCCTCGGAAACGTGCTGGGTGATCTGCTCCTTCCGTTGGGTTGCACGTTGACTCGTGATGTGCGGCTCTGGGGGTTCGACGGGCGCGCACCCGCTGATAGCGGCTTCTGGTCGAACTCTTCTCGCCATTGCTACCCCGAGCTCATGCAGTCCATGCGCGATTCAAATCCCGCCTTTTTTTCAAGCTATGTACCGCAGGGCAACGAGATCAAATACGTGCAGTGGGTTCACGGCGATCAGCTTGAAGAACGTTTCACTGAAGCAGAGCGTCGCGGCTTTCAGTTTCGGATGCTCCACCCGTCATGGACGTCGACTCTTCAAAAGAGGTACTCGGCGCTCAGTCCTGAACAAGAGTGAACGCATCGTCGTGGTGACTGTCAATGACGTGACGATCGCGATCGGCTTATCCAGCCGGACGTTCGCTCGAACTCGTCGATCCCCTTCGGGATAAGAGCCAGACGGCGTGATAATCCATGCGGCGATGGCCCGTGACCGGAACGACAATGGTCGCTGCGAAACCTTCTTCTGCGAAAAGGCGTACAAGTGAGTCGATGTCGTAGCTGTGCATTTCCTGCAACGGGTAGTTCCACGGCCGCCGCCGCACCAAATTCCACAACCGCGCTATGAAGGGCAGCCTACGAGTAGCAAAGAAGTAGGCGCGTCCAATTCTGGTCACTGGACGGGTGGTCACATGAAACGCTACCCGACCACCGGGACGAACTCGTCGAAGGAGCGACGAGATCAGCGGCTGGCACAAGCGGGGGCGGATGTGCTGGAAAACGAGCTGGGAGTGCACGAGGTCGAACTCAACGTCATCTTGACCAAGGTCATCTGTCAGCCGGGTTTCAACATTCGCGAACTCGGCTCGCACGGCATTACGGTTGGTCTCCGCCAACATCGCAGGCGACACGTCCACGCCGAGTACTTGATCGACAGCCACCGAAGCGAAGGCGAGGACGAGACGTCCTGTCCCACAGCCGAAATCCAACACGCGGCGGATCGGTCGATCTGCGGGCACATACTCATCGAGAAGGTCGAGCACCTCGCTGACGTCGCGACGGCCAGAGTCGAAGAACTCCGCGCGAGCGTTGTCATCCAGTCGGTCCCTGCGGTATTGCGGTGACGCAACAACCCCGTAGTAGGGGTCAAGCTCGCCGTAGCGTCGCCACTGCTTCGACGACGCAAAGTTAGCGCTCGTCTTACCAGCCATCGCCATTGACTACCCGGAACCGTCCAGGGACGCCCGACTTTGCTGATGAGCTCGCGAGGTTCCTGGAGTCATCCTGTTGGGTATCATGCAACAACCGCGAGCGACGCAATTGTGACCCATCCGACGGATTTCTGCTCCCCCTTCAGCTAACGGCCGCGCCCCCCGTGACTGTACGCTGCCGACGGGCATGCGGGCAAGGTTTCCGTAACCTCTATCAGGCGTAGTGCTTTCGGCGGGCGATCATGACAAATGAGCCAACCACCAGAATCGGACAGCCTGCAGCGAACGTCCATCCGAGTGTAGAGCCCGGTGGTGCCGCAAGCGCGGCGATGCTGCAGGCGAGTGCTGCGCCAGCGAGAAGGACCTCTGGCCAGTTTGCAAGCCAGGTACGCCATGCAATATCCAAATTGAGCACGCGCGTGAGGATCATCGCGACAGACGCCATCGCCAGATACCCCGCGGCGGTGGCGCAGGCCACCCCCACTGCGCCATACCGGTGCCCCAGAGTCAGGATCGACACGAGGATGAGCGCCGCGCCGGCACCCGATGCCAGGGCGCTGTATTTCGGCAGTCCAGCTGTCTGCGTCAAGTAGTTCATCGGGATCAGGTAGAGACCGCACGCCGCTTGGCCGATGAGCAACACCCCTGTTAGGACAAATGACGGCCAGTAGGCCTCGGCGAACATCCACCGACCGGCCACCGCCACACCGCACCCAACGGCCGCCGGAACGACAAATGCAGCGACCAGCTGCAAGCTGACGAGTCCTCGCGTCTCTTGGGTGGGCGCCGGGAAGATCTCGCGCGCGTAGCGGGGAAGAACTGCGCTGTTGATTTCACCGAGAATAAGACTCGCAACCATCGCAAGGCTCAAGCCAAACGACAGAAGGCCGACCTGGTCAAGTGAGGACACCGCAGCCATCGCAGGCCGACTTAAGGATGTCAGCGCCCAGAGTGCTGCACTGTGCGGGATCAATGGCAGAGAGAACCTCAATGCGTACCGAATGTTGCTTGAGTCCACACGCGCCCGCGGAAGCCGCACTAACGAAATCGCCAGGACCGCAGACAAACCCGCACTGAACAGGTCGGAAACTACCCAACCCAGAACGCCCATTTGCAATATCACGACCAGGACGAGTTTCGAGACCGCGGTCGCTAGAACCGACGCTGATGAAAGCCAGACGAATCGGCGAAGATCCTCTCGTGCCACGGCCACCCATAGGGCAAATGTGGTTGCAGCGGGTTGAAGGCCGATGGCGAGAAGCTCTATCCCCCAAATGAAGCCCGCCACGCCGAGCACCTCTGGCACTAGCGCCGCGACAGCAGCGGCCACGATCGCGACTGCGCTAGGCAATACCAAATAGCAATATGCGCCGGCGATGCGAAGCAAGGCAGGCCCATCTTCTTCGCCGCGAGCTGCTGCGCGGATTATCAGCTGTATAAGCGGCGCGGCGATGACCGCGGTCAATATCAGCGACGTGGCCGTCAGAGTCGATGCAGCGCCGAACTCCTCGGTGGACATCGAATGCGTGATGAACGGCAGAATCAAAAGCGACACGCCGCGCTGGAGGCCGGCGAGCAAGACGTAAGTCGCTGCCGCGCGTCCGGTAGTTCCGAGTCGAGCCACGGCTACGGCGCCCGCACCGTCACTCGGAACCCAAACGTGCGGTCGCTCCACCATCAACGACAAGAACCGTCCCAGTGATGAAACGGGCGTCGTCGCCGATCAAGAAGGACACTGCCCCGGCGACTTCACTCGGCTCCCCGATGCGGTGCAGTGCGGTGCGCTCGCGCAGCAGTGCCTTACGTTCCTCGGCCGACTCGCCCCAGCGGGCAAAACCCTCACGAAGCTTCGCGGTGTCGATCGCTCCGGGACACACCGCGTTGACGCGAATTTCGGGGGCGAGGTCCATCGCGGCGGAGCGCACCCAGCCCTCCAGTGCTGCCTTGGTCGTGGCGTAGGCGGTGATGCCGCCCGTGGTCGCTCGGCCATGCACGCTGCTTATCACGACGACTGAGCCCTCGTTTGCGGCGAGGTTTTCGCGGGCGCCCGAAATCAGCGTGTCGACGGCAATGACGTTGACACGCAGAGCCTCTATCCATTCGTCGAGGGATGTCTCGCCTGCCCTCGCGATGGGCTGCACCGCGCCGTTATGAATGACGGCCTTCAGCTCGTGGTCCCTGGCTAGCTCCCGCCCGAGCCCGATGAGTTGCTCGGAGTTGCGCAGGTCGACCTCGAGATGGATATCGGCGGCCGAGGAGGTCTTGCGGTCGATCCCGATCGCGACGTAGCCGTCTTTACGCATGCGTTCGCATAGCGCCGCGCCGATCCCACCGGCAGCGCCGGTGACGATCACCGCGCGCCTCACCGCGCAAGCTCCTCGATGAGTAAGTCGACGGCAGTGTTGCTCGCTCGGACGACGCCCTCGCGAGTGTTCGACGCATTGTGCGCACCCAACACGACATTCGGAAGCCTTCGGAGCTCGCTTGCAATGGGCAGGGGTTCGACTTCAAACACGTCGAGCGCCGCTCCCGCAAGCCGCCCACTCTTGAGGGCGTCGATCAGATCGCTCTCCAGTACGACCGGACCTCTGGCCACGTTCACCAGGTATGCATCCGGGCGCACCAGCGCGAGCCTATCGGCGTTGATTAGATGGAAGGTCTCCGATGTCAGGGGGCATGCCAGGACGATGAACCGGCTCGTTTCTAGAAGCTTCTCGAGGTCGACCAGGAATACGCCGGCAGGTGCCGTATTGACGAAAGGGTCGACAGCGACGACGTCCATGCCGAAAGCTTGTCCACGCTTGGCGATCTCACGCCCGATGGCGCCGAAGCCCACTATCCCGAGCCGTGCGCCAGCGAGTGTTGTTCCCTCCGCCTTCGGCCACTCGCCGCGACGAACGGCAGCGTCCACCGCGATATAGCCCCGCGTGAGGTTCAGAATGTAGCCGAATGCCGAATCGGCGACTTCGTGACCGAAGACGCCCGGCGTATTGCGAACTGTTACGGCATGCCGTTGGGCGGCTTCCTGATCGACGGAGTCCATGCCTATCCCCCATCGGATCACTGTCTTGAGTTTGGCGGCACCATCGAAGAACTCACGGTTGAGCTCGTCGTCGCCGGCGATGAGTCCTACCAGGCGCGGGCTGTATTCGAGCAAGTCAGCAGCGGTAAACTGTTGGCGCCCACCGAGTTCCGGCGCGATGACCTCATATCCGAGTCTTTCGATGCGTTCGCGGTGTCGCGGAAGTTCAACCTGCATCTGCCTGCAAGTCACGAGGATGAGTGGCGCATTCATGTGTTTATCTCACTGTGCTCGGCGATGGCGGCCGCTACGGAAAAGTCTTCTTCTGTGTCGATGTCCACCGCCTCCAGCGGTGTCATTTCAAACATGAACGGGCGGGCTCCGATACGGTTTCCCCTCTCCCGCAACAACTCTGGAGTGAATATGAAGAAGCACGAGTTCTCGATGAACAGTGGTGCAAGGTCCTGCGTCCGAAGCAACACGGATGGATCGTGATTCATTGGCCTCATCTCGGCGTCCCAGAGTCGGGCCTGTAGCCGTGTCACGCTGAATATCGAGTCGAACGCACGACCTGGCCTCGTGAACAGTTTCAGCGCCGCAGACACCGTGTCGGCCTTGAGGAACGGATTCGTCGAGTGCGTCTGGAGCACGATTTCGGCATCGACCTGGTCGAGCGTGTTGAGCAGCACGTCGTTCATCGCGATGCTTCCGTCTCGGAGATGCTCCGGCCGACGAAGCACCTGCACGCGTGGGAAGTTGTCAGCGCAATCGTCGATGATGAATTCGCTATCGGTGTCGATGACGATGAGGTCGATTTCGGCCACCGAATCCAGTGTGCGAACGACGTGGTGGTACAACGGAATTCCAGCCAGCGGACGGTAATTCTTACCGGGAACGCGCTCACTGTGGTGACGCATTGGGACTACGGCGACGGTGCGGGTCATTGCTTGCTGCCAGTGAGTTCGTTAGACGTCATCGGAATACACGATCTTTCGACCGGGCTCGGGCGGCAGGTCATCGTTCTGGGCGTCGGCGGGGTAGTAGAAGAGCTCCCGAAGCTGGGCCGACATATGGTCGGGGGCGCGGAAGCCTTGCCACGCTCCGATGAATTGGGCGAATCGGAACAGGGGGATGCTCACGGCATTGCTGCGAACGCAGTGTGACTTAGCGGCTTCCCGGTAGTCGCTTGCGATGTTTGACAGGGCGAGCCCCAAAGCGTTCGGCAAGGTCATACGCGACCCCTCGACGATGCGGGCGTAGGCCATCGCCTCGCGCCGATACCTGTTCCGGATGATGCGCCAGTTCTCCTCATGTACGTGGACGACAGGCGCATCCGCGACATAGGCGATCTTGTATCCCTTGTCGAGAGCCTTCTTCGCGAAATCGAGGTCCTCGAGGCCGGTAAGAGTCTCGTCATAGGGCGACTCCTGCCATACCGACTTCAGTACGGCGGCGTTAGCGTTGTTGCTGAATGGATGCCCTTGGTCCCAAATGTTTTGATTGGGAAACCATTTCAGCATGACCCGCGATTCGGAGAACCTGGTTCGCTCATCTCCCATTTGGCGTCCGTAGGCGATCGCCACGCCCTCGCGGTCGAATGCGCTGACGATGTGCTCGACATAGGTGTTGTAGACCGGGTAGACATGCGCCGAGGCGAACAGCAGGATGTCGCCACTCGCAACGGCGCAGCCCTTATTGAGTGCCCGTCCGAAAGAGAACTCGCTCTTGGCAATGTGCACGACAGCGCAGCCAGCGGCCTCCGCGATCGCGACAGTGTCGTCCGTGGAGCCCGAATCCACCAAGATGACTTCATCGAGTTGGACGGTCTGCTGCGCGAATCCTTTCAGCAACCGGCCGATGTGATCGCCTTCGTTGTAGGCGCGGATAACCGCCGAAACCCGGCGTGGCCGATCGATCTCAGTCATCGTTCGCCGGTCCGCCCAAATTGGGCAGCCGTATCTGGGCGATGCCCGGGGCCGAGACGCGGTGCGCTCGTTGTTCCGGCGCTCGGGACCTCAATACCGGCCACCAAATCTTCCCGATTGCCGAGCGGCAACGACCGGCGGGAGTGACCTGAAACAGCAATTCCTCGGGTGGAGGGCCGGCACACATCGCCCTCGCACGCCGCGAGTAATCGGAACATCTTCAACTGCCGCAGATCGGACACCGCCATACCCCCTGTTGCTTGGCCCCCGTGACAAGCGCCCAACGGCGACGTCCGGTCGTCGCCCGCTCCGTGAACGTCACGTTTGCCAACGACTTAGCGCCATTAGTGATCGTCTTGTCTTATCACTGGTAGTGACACCGCGATCGTAACGATACCTGTAGCTGATGGAATCTGAGGGCGTTGCGACGCAGAGCTTCGGATCATCCGTTGATGGCTTCCCTAGGTCCGTCGGAGGCGCGGTAGGCAGGTTGCCACGACGTCACCGAAACGACGCCATGGCGTGAGATCGGGCTAGCCCATCACGTCGCGACGCCAAATTTCTCTACGTTTGCTGCGGGCCGGCGGATTTGCCCGATGTGACATCATCACGGACGGTAGGCTTTCGATACGGGGGGTTGCTGTGCACATACTGTTCGTCTGCACGGGAAACCTATGTCGTTCGCCTATTGCCGAACGCCTGGCCATCGCTTACGGCGCACAATTGCACCTCGATGACTTCAATGCATCGAGTGCTGGCACCCATGCGGCGACAGGGGACCCCATCGAGCCCTACGCGGCCCACGTCCTCGAGCAGCTCGGTGGAGATGCATCCCACTTTGCGTCAAGACGGCTCACGCAGAGGATTGCCGCCGACGCCGATCTTGTCCTCACGATGACGCGCGCACATCGCGACGATGTCCTCAAAATTGCCCCAAGACAACTCCACCGAACATTCACGTTGAGTGAAGCCGCCCAACTGGTTTCGGAATACAACGCGCGAAGTGTCCAAGACCTCGCCGCATGCCGGCCTCAGCTGGGCGAACACCGGGCGTCGGACATTCCCGACCCCATCGGCCATGACGAAGCCTACTTCGCGTGGGTCGGAGATCAGATTGCCGACCGGCTGCCGCAGGTGGTTGAGCTGTGCGGACGCGGCTGATGCTCAACGATCACGGGAGCCGCCGAACAGCCGCCCGATCGGCTGCCTCATACATGGGGAAATCGGTGCCGAGCGCCGCATTCTGGCTGATCGCAGCGGGCGAAATTGCGGCGTTCATTGCCGGGATGGCCACCGGAATGCTTGGCAATTGGACGCTGGTGCCGGTGGCTGTTGGGTTTCTGGGGTTGCTCGCCGCCGCCGCGTGGGGAGGCGGCGGCAACGGATACGGACCGCTCACTGATGTCACACCGAACCTGATACTCATAGTGTTGCCCACGATCCTTGCAAGCGCTGCTATCAGTATTCGCGCCAGCGTCGGCGCCATCGCAGTGGTGGCCGTGGCGATTTTCTGGATGAGGCAGTCCCAGCGAATTCGAATTGCACCAGCCTGGCCTTGCGCAATCCTCCCCGCTATTGGACTTGCGATCGTCGGACGTCCGAACTATCCGAGTACGGCATACACGGTGGTGTTCTTCGCGGTCGGGTGCGTCGTAGTCGCCGGCGCCGTCTTCCTGTCCAGCTCGAGATCCAGTGCGCTTACTTCATTGAATGATGGCATCGGCCTCTTTCTGGTCGCGTCCGTAGTCCTCCGGCTCATTGGGTTGGACGCGCAAGGCAGCCCCAAGGAGTTGCTGCCGAATGCAATCACCGGCGGTGAGCGTGTCGCGTTTCCGCTGACATCCGCACAAGCCGCGACACCGGCAATGGCCACTGTCTATCTCGCTGCCGTGATGCCGATCCTGCTGAGTTCTAGCCGGTATCGAGTTCCTCGGCTGATCGCGCTCGCAGCCGCGATCGACGTACTCGTTCTCGCCGATAGGCGGGCCGCCCTATTCGGCGCGCTCTTCTTGGCCGCCGGGCTGCTGCTGGTTCCGCGACTTTTCCGCAGGGCCGCTCCGTACCTCGTCGGCGCCTCGCTGATCATTCCGTTCATATATAGGTTCGTCCAGGCTGCGGTCGGGCAGGTGATGTTGGCTGCCAGCTCCCCTTTGCCGTGGCTGCTGCGGCCCGGTGAGAGCCCGACCACGCTCCACGGACGTGACTACGTCTGGTCTCAGTCGATCGATTTTTATTGGAACCGAGTCGACAAGGTTCATCAGACGTTCGGCTACGGTTCGTTCGGAAACGGGGCATCGGGCGTGTCAGCCAATTACGGCAACTTGTTTGACACCCTCTCCGGCGATCGCCGCCTAGTGACGCCGCACAACTCCATGCTCCAACTTCTTTTCGACGGAGGCTGGGTCTTTGCGACCGTCTTTGCGGCCACGATTTGCTACCTGGCGTGGCTGTTGTCGCGGCGAAGTTCGGCGACGGACCTCGCAGGCTTGGCGATGCTGATGGCGCTGTCGATCGTCGGCATTACCGAAGTCGCGTTGTCGCCCAGTCACACCCAGCCAACCTGGTGGGTTCTCGTGGCACTCGGCATGATCTCTTTTTCAAAAGAGCGATCCTCGCCGGACCAGACGGACCCGATGAAGCCGGCCGCAGCGAGCAGAGAGACGCCGAGCACAGCCCCGATCCTCGGGCTGAAGCAGCAGCGTGCAACCCACGAATAGGGGCGGTTCTCAATTTTGCGAGCGTACGTCGATCATTCCTCGCCCACCCATGCCAAGAGGTTCCTCCTGAACGATGCGGTTGAGAATTGGGCCACTGCTGACATTGCGGCTTTCATGTCGATCGCGACGGCCTCGGCTACCGCGGTCGGATCAACGAAGCGCGCGTTTCGCCACCCTGTGGCGGCTCCGCCGGACGCAGCCAGAACACTCTCTCTGGCGCCGCCAATCTCATTGACGAGTACCGGGGTCCCGCAGGCCATGGCCTCCACCGGCATGATGCCGAAGTCTTCGACGGCCATGTAGACAAACAACGCAGCGCGTCGATACAACTCGATCAGCAGACCGTCGCTCACCTGGCCGGTGAATACAACGGGTACCCGCACCTCATCTGCCAAAGCCCTCAGACGCGACTCCTCTGGGCCGGTCCCAACGAGTACGACGGGCAAGCCCAGAATTTCTCCCGCACTGATCGCAGCATCAACATTTTTGTACGCAACAAAGCGGGACGCGCCCAACACGAACTCTGACGGCAGAGCCTGAACACAGGCACTGTCCGCGTCGGAAAGCTGCCCACCGAACCCTTGAATACGTTCGGTGTCGACCGGCGGATAGATCACCGAGGACTTGACTTCCCATGCATCGGCCATACGTTTGGCCACAAACTGGCTATTTGCTGCGTAGTTGACGTCGCCGCAAGCGTGACGCCGATCCCAACGCCGAAAATATGAACGACCGAGGCGCCCGACCAGTGAGTTGCCCCGGTCATCGAATTCAGGAGCCCAGACATACCGCGCTGGGCTATGTATGTAAGCGAATGCAGGAATACGGGAATTTGCCGCTCGGCTCGCGAGATGGTGCGAAAACGCATGCGAGCTAACGATAACTCTGTCGACGTCCGTGAGATCCACTCGCTTCCACGCGCTCCCCATGAATGGCATGGCTGCGGCCAGCCGGCCGCGCAGTGGCGAGCGGGCTAGCCACGTCTCTTCGAGCGCACCGAATCGAACCGGCCCGGTACCGCCGTTCCACATACACACCGCGCGACAGTGCGGCACAGTGCGGAGAATTTGCTCGAACACATTCTCCGAGCCGCCGAGCCCAGCAATCCATTCATGCGCAACCAGAGTTCTCACGTCTGACAGAGCCACTCCCGGGGGTTCGAACTGCGGTCGTGCGCTGGCGGTATGACGTCAGCTTCAGCGTGCTTCACAGCTACACCCCCCGGTTGGCGTATGCGAAGATTGATGCCAGATACGTAGTTCACATCGGGCCGTTGCCACAATACCCGTATGCGCTGTCCGGGTCATGGATATTCCGCTCCATTCCCGACGCGAATCCAAACCCGTTGAATCACGGCATCGCTGGTCACAGTACACGTCCTGCGGCGCTCGGCAAGATCCGGGAATTGACACCGATTCGGGATCATCGATCCCAGAACTGGAGCACACGGGTTTGCTAGTCTTCATGGCGGCGCCGGAGGCACGCGAGCGTTGCGCTTGTGTCCGGGCCATCATGCGCCTCCGGCGCGGCGTGGCTACTGCGGTGCCGGGGGTTGACGACCGACGAGGGGATTCATCTGCTGATGGACCGTGATGCTGTGACAGCCAGCGCGAAACAGTGGATTCGCCCCGCGGCCAAGCGGGTATCCCCAGAACTTCGCTCGAGAATCATCCGCAACTTGCCCGGCCGCCGGGTGCGCTGGGGTTCGCTGCGCCGCACGCGACCCTTCAGCGATCTCTACGGCTTTGACCGCGGGCTGCCAGTCGATCGCTACTACATCGAGGCGTTCCTGGCGCGCGAGGCGACGTCGATTCGGGGCGAGGTGCTCGAGGTGCGCGACCCTACCTATGCGCAGCGGTTCGGCGGCGCCGATGCATCACAGGTCCATGTCGTCGATATTGATGCAACGAACGCTGAGGCCACGGTGATCGCCGACCTCACTGTTGAGGGCTCACTGCCCCACCATGCCTACGACAGCATCATCGTGACCCAGACACTTCACCTCACGGATGACGATGCGGCGGGATTCCGGACACTCTGGTGTGCGCTGCGGCCGGGCGGCGTCCTGCTGTTCACCGGTCCCTGCATCAGCCGGATCGAGTTGCCCATGGAAGAGTACGACCACTGGCGATATACGCCGCTGGGGCTGCGCACGCAGTTGGGAAGGCTGCTGCCCGACGCGGATGTCGCCGTCGAGGCGCACGGCAACATGCTGGCTGGGGTTGCTTTCCTTTACGGCATTGCGGCCCAGGAGCTCACCGCAGCAGAACTAGATGTCGACGACCCGGGATTTCCACTCGTCGTCTGCGCCCGCATTTCCAAACCACGCGCTGCCGTCTGATGTCGCCCACCCTGAAGACCGCGAAAGCCGTCGCGCGGCGGGCAATCAAACGCCCGTGGCGTGCCCACGGCCTCGTGCTTGTATATCACCGGGTCGCGACGGCGAAGTGGGATCCCTGGAGCCTGTGTGTCGAGCCAGAGCGCTTCGAGCAGCACCTGGCCACGCTCTCTGGCGTGGCCGATCTCGTACCGCTATCCGAACTGGCCTCGCGACTGCGCCGTGGACGTCGGGCCCGCCCGGTGGTTGCAATTACATTTGATGATGCCTACGCCGACAATTTGCACGCGGCGTTGCCACTGCTGGAGCGGCGCAGCGTCCCTGCCACGGTCTTTGTCCCGACGGGATTGATAGATCGCACAGAGCCGTTCTGGTGGGATCGGCTATCGGCGATCCTGCTGTCGGTTGAGCAATTGCCTTTGGAGGTCACGCTGCCCATCGCTGACGAGGACTTCACCTGGCGGCGACGCACGAGCGATGGCGACCAGGCTGGCGACAGAGACCGACTGCACTTGGCGCTGTGGTCAAGGCTGGTTCTGGCGACGGATAGCCAGCGTCGAGCCGCGTTGGATCAGCTTGAGAGCCTTGCGAATCCAGCGAACTTGAGCGATCCCGATGCCAGGCCCATGACACATGACGAGCTGCGCCGGCTGGCGTCTTCACCGCTTATCGAAATCGGGGCTCACACGATGACCCACTGCCGTCTCCCTGATCTGCCACCGAGTGCGCAGCTCGAGGAAATAGTCGGTTCACGGCAGCAATGTCGGGAGGTCATCGGCGAATTCCCGTCGAGCTTCGCCTATCCATTCGGCGCGCATGACGGGGTTACACCGGAACTGGTCAGGTCTGCCGGATTCGAGCATGCGTACTCGACCGCTAACGACCTCGTTTGGGACGACAGCGACGCGATGCTGATGCCCCGAGTTCCGGTAATCAATTACACGGTACGAGAGCTCTCCGCGCGCTTACGGATGAAATGGCTGCCATGACGCTATTTGACTGCCCTCCCAGCCAAAACGCGCAACCGATTCTGAAGCTTATAGGGAAGCCGGTAGAACACTTCGTACGCTGGGGCCGTCAGCTTCCGGTATGGGACCTCGCGTCGGGCGCGCCGAATTGCTTCGAGAACGCGAGGGTCCCCTTGCTGCCCGACATACGTTTCTAACCAGTCGAGGAAAACTCCTCGCATACGCCAATATTCCATTCGGCTCGTACCCCCCATACAGGAGGCTTTATGCTGCCGGTAGCGATACCAGGTTCGCGATGAGATGTAAATCGGATAGCGCAAGTAGAGCTTGGCGAGGAGCGCTTGGTCGTCGTAGAGTCCGCGGAAACGCTCTTCGAACCCACCGACCGCGTCGAACGCGCTGCGCCTGATGAGTCCAGCCACTCCGATGCCCGAGCCGGGGCCCAGGGGATACAGTTCCAGCGCGGATTCCGGTGGCTCAAGGCGCTCGTCCGCCAGCCCGCGCATCAGCACGATGCGGTCTGCTCTGGTTGTTGCCGGATCCCAGCTGTACCAGAACTCCAATGCGCCTGCGACCATCGCCACGTCGGGCATGTTCTCCAAGAGTTCGACTTGCTCCGCGAGCTTTTCCGGCGTCAAGACATCATCCGCGTCGACAAACGCGATGTATGGCGCGGTGGTTTTCGCCACGCCGAAGTTTCGCGTCGCGCTCTGTCCGCGGTTCGCGTGCCCAGGATGGTCGCTGTACCGGATGCGGTCGTCCTGCGCCGCGAGATCGCGAGCTATCTGCGTGCTTCGGTCGGTAGAGCCGTCATCGACGAGGATCAGTTCCCAATCTGAAAGTTGCTGATCGAGAACGCTCTGCACCGCTTCCTCCAAGTAGCGCTCCCCATTGAGGAACGGCAGCACTACGGAGACAAGAGGCACTGCCCCAGTATGAGATGCAATATCCCCAAGAACAACTTCGGGCGCTGACTCGTCGAGGGTTTGCGCGTAGCCGGAACGCCGGCCACCGATGCACCGACCTACGCGGCCGCATGCCACATAAACGGAAGCTAGCCGGCAACTTCTCCGACGACGCCCAGTCGGACAGCGCGAAAGCTGGAGAAGGCGATTTCCCATGACCGCGCCGGTCCGCCCGCATGGCAGCTATCCTCACAGATGAAGGTCCGGCTGGGCAGGCAGAAGCCGAGCTCACCGCACGCGGGGGGAAGGGTCGCGACGATGTTCTTAACCGAGATCGACCCTACTACCTGCTTGATGGACACGGCGGCGGTCCGAGATAAGGGACGCGACCTCCACGACCGCTACGCGTCCGCTCAGCCCTTCCCGCACATCGCGATCGACGACTTCCTCCCGCCATCGTTGCTGGAACGCTGCCTGGACGACTTTCCGTCCAGCTCCGAGGCCGAATGTGTTCACAACCGCCGTCAGGAGCGGCTCAAGCGGAGCTATTCACCTGACACGCTGGTCCCGTACGCGCGGCAGCTCTTCTACACATTCAACTCGCGCGCGTTCATCCAGATCGTGGAGAACATTTCCGGTATCGAAGGCCTCATACCGGATCCGTATTTCGAAGGCGGTGGCTTCCATGAGATCGCCGAAGGCGGCCATCTATCGGTGCACGCCGACTTCAACCGCCACGTCCGGATGAACCTTGAACGTCGGATCAACGTGCTGGTCTATCTGAATAAGCACTGGACGGACGGGTTCGGCGGCCAACTCGAGCTTTGGGACAAAGGCATGACCCGCTGCGTTCAGTCTTATGTGCCCGTCTTCAACAGATGCGTCGTGTTCAACACGACGTCGACGAGTTATCACGGCAACCCGAAGCCGGTGCATCATCCGCAGGGGATCCCCAGACGTGCGATCGCGCTGTACTACTACACCGCCACCTGGGATGGCACAAAACGCCAGCACACGACGCAGTTCAAGGTCCGACCGGGGAGCGCAGACGCCCGCGATGCCTTCGTGAAGTCCTCAGAACTCGCACTCGACCTCCTCCCGCCGGTGGTCTCTCGGGGGGTGCGGCGTGTCAAGCGCCGGATCGCCCGCCCCCCAGACATCGCTGAACTACCTCGGGTTTAGTTTCGACATCCATGGAAGACGCCGCGTCGGCGAACATACCGTGACGAAAATACAGGCTACGCGTGGGCTATATCGGCGCGCAAAGCTAACTGCTGGTCCTGTTGACTTACAAAAGTGTTGTACTTCGGATGCTCAAAGTCATGCGCGATAAAAATTTGGTGATGCCACGGCTTCGAATGCTGACGAGTGATCAAGTGGTACGCGGGGCAAACTTTCATATCGCTGGTTGCATTAAACTCAGCGATAGCAAGACGCACGCCAGTGAAATCATTGTAAAGTTCTATTTCACTACCGATGATGTCATCGAAATAGCAGAAAATCCGCGGTAGCCGGAATTGCTCACTAACATGAAGAAGCTCTAGCGCAGGTTTCGTGGACGAATAGAAATCAAGATCGTATAGTGCGGCTCCGAGCGGCGCTGGCCGGTGGGTGTCAAGAAAAGAACCGAGGGTGTCTCGCACGTCGCCCATAACCAGTTTTGCGTGGCGAAGACGGTTCAAGAGGGCTTCTTCATCCATCTTGAAAAAGCCTTCTTTCCAGTGGTAAGGAAGATCTCGATAATCCTGCGGTGTAGGTAATCCGGAGACATTGTCGAACCCATAGACTTCGATGCCGATCCCCAGTTCCGCCGCCACCTGCTGCGCGTAGTCCTCGAGTAACGCTAAACCGTTGCCGCCGGCTACGCCAAACTCAATGACGCTGATCGCTTCATATCCAAGTTTCTTCGCAAGGTCAGCGGAGTGATACACACAGTACGCATAATGAGGCCGTTTGAATGCCCCTAGTCGCACTCGATGACCAAAGCTGCCAATTTCTAGCCGCTTCGTCGCTTCGACAACGAGCGGTTGAAGTGGATAGCGTTGGGAGTAAAAACGATCGGTTAGGCGTTGCCCGATTTCCGTCCACTTTGAATTGCCGCGGCTCTTCATCCGGCAGTTTCCCCTCAGGCGGCTCGCTAGGAAGTCAACAGTACTGACATCCTACTGCAGCAAATCAGAAGTGCTAGAGGTATTCCCGCCAACTTCCATCAGTTTGGTTCACTACGACCACTGCCGTAACCGTCAAAGTCGGTTCCAGCAATTAAGCGAGGACCACGCCGGGGAGCTCGGAGCAAACATGCAAACCGTCGGGCACGCTCACCGATGCGGCCGGGCTGGCCATGCCGGGGGACGCGTTCGGGCATACCGAAAAATCAGGTTCAGATAGGTTGCTGTTCCTCGACACGGCGATGGATCAGATCTCTGAGTACATTCCAGTTACCGTTTGAACCAAATTCTTGATACCCCCCGGCCGCCATGAGGCGGAACACTTCAACACAACGTTCCAATAGCCCGCGCGGCAATCTAGCGCGCGCCCGTTCAAACTCGGCTTTGGCCGCAATCTGCGCAAGTACCTTTTCAGGCAACGACAAGGTGCCGACTCGCTGATTGGCATTTATAAAGGCAGTGCTCAGCAGCAGCGCGTTATTTGGCAAGCTAAACAAGCGCTGGATCCGGCGCCCTACTGCCTTGGAGCCTGCCCCAACGGCATTGCCGTCATGCTGACGATAATCGACATAGTTCGGCTCCCGAATCACTCTCAATTTGCCCGTAGATCCTGCCACGAACGATAGCCAGTTATCATGCGTCCAGCCGATGGGCAAAGGTAGCGCTATGTCTCGTAAGCGGGCGTCCATAGCAAAGGTCATTCCCGGTAGGACGTTCCGCCGGCACAGTGGGACGACAGCATCTGGTCCGTTGAGCATCGCCAATTCGTGTGCAGTGACCCGCATTGACGAAAGGACAGTGTGGCCAAGATACGCGCCCTCGGCGTCGACGAGTCTGGCGTCGTGGCTGACGAGCAGCAGGTTCGAATCTCTTGCGAATTCGCGCAGCGCAGCGGCCGCGCGACCACGTCGCCAGATGTCATCTTGGTCCGCGAGAAAGATCACCTCAGTGTTTGCAGCACCTAGGACGCGCTCGAAATTAGCCGTGGGACCGAGTCGACTACCGGCGGGCGGCAGGATTCTGATCTTAGGAACGAACTGTTTCCGCTGTTGCGCCTCCAGCAACTCCGAAACGATTCCCATTGTGTCGTCAGTTGACCCGTCGTCCGCGATGATCACTTCCGTCGCCGGTGGATCCTGGTTCAGGATCGTCAGCAATTGCTCCCGGATAAATCGCTTTCCGTTGAAGGTGCACATAGCGACCGAATACGATTTCACCTCGGCCTGCGCTTACCTATGTCAATAGCTTCGCGTGGCCAGCTGCGCCGATGCCTTGGCTCTGAGAGAGAGAAGACAAGGACACATCGCGTGTGAGTGCGGGAATAGCCCATGCTGTAGCCTTCCGCCGTCAATCGGCGCGCGTTTGTTTCACCACGGACCTCCGTTGCTGGACGAGACGAATCAGCGATTCAACACGGGATGCAACAGTTTCCCAGCGGAAACGCGTGAGATCAGTGGGACAGGAAAATGGGGAATCGATCGCCAGCGCCATCTGGTTGCGGAATTCGTACGGGTCGTCGGCATCTTCAACCGCAAATTGCCCACCCCGACAGATTTCGGCGACGGAGGTCGCTGACCTCTGGTACACGACCTTGGTGCCCGACATCAGCGCCTCTAGCACAGGTAGCCCAAAGCCTTCCCACCGGGAAGGGAAGACCAGCGCGTCCGCGCCTCGATACAGCGCCGCGAGCGCGGTGTCGCTGACAGCTGTTCGGATCTTCAGCCGGTCAACCAACCCGTACTGCTCAGCCAATGCCCTCGCGTCAGCCACGTCTGGGTCCGCGGCTACTACGACGAGAAGGTGATCATGAAAGGACACCATCGCTTCGAACAGAATCCTCGGGTTCTTGTGCGCCTTGAAATTTCCGACATAGAGAAAATACGGCCGGTCGAAAGAGCAAGCCGGTCCTTCCTGCTTAAACGCGCTCGAGCACCCTATCGCAGCATTATGGACAGTCACGCTCTCATCGTCGAGCCAATTCCTAAGATCCTCTGCAGATGTTTCCGACACCGTCAGAACATGACGCGCCCGTCTGACTGCGGGCTTCACCACTCCCTCGTAATATGCGCGCTTTAGGTATGGCAACCGCGCATATTGTGTTCGCAGGTGGGTCAGGTCGTGAATGGTCAACAGTTGGGTACACGTGGTGACCCCCGCGCTGTAGCCGGGGGTGTAGAGCAGCGCCGAACGCGGAAGGCGCGCACGGTAAGGGTTGATGACATCTACGGCAGCGGACGGCCTAAGCGGTCGATCGAGCGCTGTCCATTGAATGTTTAAACGAGGAATGATCTCTCGCGCGTAGCGCGCGATGCCGTTGTTAATGCCATAGCGTTTGTACTCGCGCCCCCAGCGAGTATCGATGTAGACCGGCGAAATCCGTTTCGAATCCACTGCCAGCCTTTCGCGTCTCGAAGAGTTAACCGACGGACACGCGCCTGCGCTATCTTAAACGCGGCAACGCCATTGGTAAAGAGTTTCAACAGGCCGACAACGCTCAACTACTTGCCGAAATTCGCCCCTCCCACCGGTTCGTTTGTCGTGGTCGGCCTCGGGTTCGACGTCGTCGCCAGCACGAGTTGGCGAACTGCCCAGATGCACGATCGCCAGCCACTAAACGTGAGCATCAATCTTCATCTTGGCCTCGGATATCCAACTCCGAACATCGATCGTGGGCCGCCACCCCATAGCTTCGGAAATCTTTGCGATGGACCCGAGAGTCGTCTCCGCCTCGCCTACTCTCCGGTCCAAAAACTTGATGTCGTCCGATAGGAGATGAGCAAGCTCGAGGATCGCGATGTTTTCGCCGCTTGCAACGTTGAAGAATTGTCCGAACCAATGATCCGCCAGCGGAGCCGTCGCAGCTCGCAGGTTCGCGGCCGCAACGTCCTGTACGTGGATAAAATCTCGCCTCTGTGTGCCGTCACCTACGACGGTTAGGCTGCGCCCCTGACGGTATTGCTCCAAGAAGATGCCAACCACCGGGGCATACTGACCCCCCGTGGGTGACCTATCCCCGTACACGTTGAAGTACCTGAGGGCGATTGTCTTGAGGCCGTAGAGATCCGTGAATAGTTTGCACAGCCCTTCTCCGAAGATCTTTGAAATCGAATACGGGTTCAGGCAATCATCCGGCTGCCCCTCATAATTCGGAGGTTCGTTCATGCCGTAACCTGAGGAGGTGGAAGAGTAGACGAACCTGTCAACAGTAGCTTCTCTCGCGCATTGCAGGACAACGGTTGTGCCTAACACGTTCTTTTGCACTGCCTCGATCGGATTCAGAATCGCAGGCTGAAGTCGCGACTCCGCGGCGAGGTGAAACACATAATCTATGCCGTCGAACAATGGGCGCATCGCAGAGTAATCCACCACATCAATCTTGTGATTGACCGCTCGATCATTCCAATAGAAGTCATCATTTAGCGTCGCACTCTCATTATCTACCACGACGACTTCGTGGCCATGCCCTATGAGGAGGTCAACGAGATGCGATCCTATGAAGCCGGCACCACCCGTGACGAGACTTCTAGCGCCTGTCTTTCCCTGCGATCGTGTCATGAATTGCTCTCTTGATATTCGTCGTGGAGTAATTGTGAGATCTGTCGATCCAGCGAATCTTAATGTCAAGATCCGACCCGGTGATCGGTCGGTTCTTGTAGTCGTCACCAAGAAATCTCACGTCGAAAGAGCCGGCCTTCAGAAGGTCGTACAGGTCATTTTCGGTGTCGTAGGGGACTACTTCGTCTACGTACCGTATGGACTTGAGAATAAGTGACCGTTCTTCAACTGTTTGAACCGGTTTCAACTTGCTCTGCCGCAGCATCGACGGGTCTGAATGCAGGGCAACTGTGAGGTTAGTGCACGCCTGCTTCGCCTGGGCGAACATCTTCACGTAGCCCGGGTGAATAATGTCAAAAGCGCCGGCGATGACGCCCCGCACAAGTGGTAGTTGCTGTAGCCAAACTTCGACATTGATCGCACGATCATCGATGAAGAGATCGGCGTGGGGTTTCGTATTCATGATCAGTTCGTGATACTTCACGCCCCATTCCTCGAGTTGAAATCGAGTAAGCGCCGTGTAGTCCTTACCGCTCACAGAGCCACGGCCAGTCATAATCTTTATGACATTGTCCTGATCATAGAGCCGGTTGATTTCCACGATGACGTGAGCGTGAGGCTGCGCCTCAGAATATCTGGAATCTCGAACGGTGGTGCAGATCGTGCCGTCAATGTCGAAGCAGTAGATCATTGGCACTCGACAACGCCATGCAGGAATACTTGATGGAGGCACTCCGCAACGCCATAGCTTTGTGTCGGAATGTAATAGTTGAATACCGCATCTACCGACATGGTCCGCACAGTATTGCGCTCGCCGAAAGCCGTGAGCACGCCGTAGCGCAAGTCTGTGGCTTGACACCACCGGACGGCTTCGATAATGTTATTCGATTCGCCTGAAGAGCTTATGAGGATGACGAATGTGTCGGTTTCCGCGTAATACTCGAGAAATTTTGAATACGCCTCATCGACACCGAAATCATTCATAAAGCATGTCAGCATCGAGGCGTCCGTAAATGCCAGCGCCTTCTTTCCGCCGCGCTTGGTCATGTCCTGCGCTATGTGGGCAGCCGCAGAGTTGCTACCGCCGTTGCCAATTATGATGAACCTTTTGTGGGTTTCATATGCTTCATAATATTTCTTGTATTCATCGATGATATGGCCGTCATCTAGATTCTGCGCGCATTCGTCAAAAAACTTCATACCACACACCCCTCGATTCCTTCTGTGCACGTCGTCACTTTCACGCTTGCAAAATGGTGGTCAAGCATGCCGCCCTTATCGGTGAAGCACAAGAAGAAGCCGCCGTTGCCGGCTCCGCATAATTTATGTGCGAGTATTTCGTCGGCGTCCGCCAGTTCCGCATCGAGATCTCTTATTTTCGGGTTAGCGGCGATCAAATCGCTCGTTCTCTTTTTCTCGTACCAACTTTCCTTCAGGAATTCGAGTACGAGATGGTACTTTTCCTCAAGCAACGCCTCATAAGCCTGGTCAACTATGTCAAGGAGCGGCAACGCTTTATCAACGTTGGCCGAGATGTCCTTCAGAACGCTTTTCGAGTCGCGGGTCACCCCAGTGAAGATGAGGTGGCAATCGTAAACGTCAAAGAATTTCGAAGGCAGAAATTCCACGGACGCCCGCCGCCCGTCTTTGAATTCGAGACGCTTAAATCCAGCCAATCCGCATCCGAATGGGTCCTGGAGGCCGCAGTATGGATTCAAACTGAGCTCTATTTCATAGGCGGTTGAACAAATCTCGCTGTCAGTCATGGTTAGATTCTTGAAAATCGTGACGGCCTTTATTAGGCTAATAATATACGAAGATGACGAAGCCAGACCGCTTCCGTGCGAGAAAACATCGCTCGTTAGACTAACCGTTACGGGGTCTATTGAGAAGCGGGTGAGAACGGCCTTGACGATGTCGTTGTTGATCTCATGAATGTTTTCGACTTCTTCTCTTTTCGAATAATTTACAATGTATTTATTGCCCTCGGTGTTAAACCCAAACTTATCTTGGCTGATCGTGACATATGTCTTCAGGTTAGAGGCGAAGCTAATAACAGCGCCACGTCCGTACTTCTTGATGAAGGATGGCGTGTCGGTTGAACCACCAAATAATGATATCCGCAGCGGGGTACTGGAAATTATCATGAGCTGTCCCGCGCGGCAGAGGGCACTGATAGGCGAAACACAAAACTCCACCGGCCGAGAAGCACGAGCGCGTCATGGGCCCGCAGAAGGGTCGAGGTGGGTAACCACCATTCGTTTTTTCGAGAAGTGGTCGGTGCGCCTGGCGCGAGCGCGGACATCACGTCAGCGCGCTCCTCTGCAGCACAGGACCGCCGGTACGGTACGCAACAGCAGCTGCAGATCCAGCGCTAGCCTGCGCTGCTCCACGTAAGCCAGATCGAGCTGCACGCGGGCGGATTGCGAGAGGTCCGATCGGCCGGACACCTGCCACAGTCCGGTCAGCCCGGGTTGCACGGTCAGGAGCGTTTTGCCCCGCGCTCCGTAGCGTTCGAGCTCCGGCGGCGAGATCATGCGCGGACCGACGAGGCTCATCTCTCCACGCAGAACGTTCCAGAGCTGCGGCAGTTCATCGAGGCTGAGGCGCCGCAACCAACGGCCACACCGTGTGATGCGCGGGTCTTCGTCGAGCTTGTGTTCAGCGTCCAGGCGCGCTTGAAGATCTGGATGCGTGGCTAGGATCGCATCACCGTCGCAAAACATCGTCCGCAGCTTGAAAGCATCGAAAGTTTTTCCGCCGCGCCCGAGCACGCGCCGCCGATAAAACGCCGGCCCCGGGCTGTCGATTGTCAGTACCAGAACAAGAGTCGCCAGTAGAGGCGCGAGCAGCGTTAACGCCACCAAAGCGATAGTCAAATCGATCCATCGTTTGACTCGCAACTCGAGCGACCGCGCCACCCCAGGCGGGTAGTCGGTGAATCTTTCGATGGGGTGGTCCACTGGCCGCCCGACGACGCGGTCGAGGCTGATTGGTTTGTCGACCACCAACCGCTCGAACATCGGGTCTATGGACTGCCGACGGGCAACCGTCCGGCCCGGGTCGACAACCGTCATGATCGATCACCCACTGAGGCAGCCACAGAATCGGCGTGTGCGTCAGTTGGCAAACCCGGAGGACAGAGATGCACCGTTGCTTTTGGAGAGTGCGGAAAGGCAGATCGCGCCTCCGGTAAGCCGTCGACCGCGACCTTCCAGGCCATGGGATAGCGTCGACCACCCACAAGCCCTACCCAGGTCGGCCCCCCCGGTCGGCCAATATCACGCTTCCGCGTATCCACGAACCACATTCCCTACCCCCGGTGTCGTGCGCTGACGACGTTGCTGTTGAGGCCCGGGCATCCCTACGCCGGAGCTCGCACGGATTGCGAGTCCACACCCCCCGCGGGACAACCTGAGTTCCCGTACTCCTCATTCAGACTGGAGCATATTTAACCAGCCAGTCGTCAGGCAATCAGGTGTTTCCCTATATTTCGCCGGATTTTCCTCGGTTTACCGCTCCGTTCGCACCTCAGTCGCAAATGTATTCACGTTTGCGATAATTAACTGTATGCTCACATCCACAGTCGAAGCCGCGCACGCTGCCCGGGTAGGGTGGCGATTGGAGTCCTCATGAGGTCCCAATTAGCTGCGCCCAATAGGAGCCGTGCGGTTCTTCCCGTCCGTGCATCCGGTGCACCGGCAATCTCACACCGCGTCGACGGAAGCTTCATGCCGCTCCCCAACTAATCGATTGGCCATCAACTAGTTTTCGTCCCAACTCCGTCGATCTCGAAAGGCGGATGCTTCGACCGGGGCCGACGGTAAGCGCCAATGACCGGCGCGCCGCGCGCCTGCAGCAACTCAGGGATGCACGACCAAGGTCGACCGGGATGTCCGCCCAAGACGGCAAACCGGGGCTCTGCGCCACAGGCGCTGGTCGGTCTCATAGCTCTGTGCGACCAGTACCCCCAACGGTGACGAGCAATTGGGGGGATGGACGGTGGCAAACCGTTAGGGAAACAACCGATTCGCGCAGGGTGGCACCTCGATAGCGTCGGGTTATTGACAGCCATGTTGAATCGGTCAGGGGGCCGCGATGAAAAAGCTTGCTACGAAGGTTCACGTTGGAACGGCGGCTTTTGCGCTCGCAGCCGCTGCGGTGCTGACACCGCTGCCGATGGCTCAGGCGGCTAGCTCGCCGGGTTCGGTGGGCGGGTCGGCCGGCGGTGGCGCGGCGCTCATCTCGCCGGACTGCACCCCGGCAACGTCGTCCCCCGATTGCGTCACCACGCTCGCACCAGTCGCTAGCCCCAGCCTTCTGCCGGGCGGCGGCACGATCCTGCAGAATCCGTTGTGGTGGTTCGGGCCTCCCAACCCGACTCCCCCGACACAAACGCCTGTCTTCACTTTCTACCCGCTGAACTTGCTTCCGGGTTTCATCCGGCCGCTCTTCAGCTGGTTTGCGGACATCAATTTCGAAGCTTGCATCCTGGGCTTCACGTTGCATATCGGGCCCTATGGCGCCGTTAGCGGCTCATACAGTCGAGGTTGCGCATAAGCCTTTAGTCCGACGCGAGTCGCCGGCTAGTGCAATGCCCTGCACTACTTCTGTCAGGGCTGTGTCCTTGGCGCGCGGACCTCGCCCGATCACGGGAAGTCCCTAGGTGCACATTTTTTCGAGTAGGTCGTTCAGAAATGAGCCACCCGACGACGATCCTGCGCCCACTGTGGAAAACGAGCCCCGGTCACGATGGCTGACAGGGGATCACAGGGGTGTGGTGTGGTCTGGATTGGTTCTATTCGTCGTCGCCGTCGCGTTTGGGTGCTGGCT